>Ga0105249_10002606_pt1 | contig 15620 bp, 9 predicted proteins | sample KBSS44metaG_FD_81522 | JGI IMG/M metagenome (GOLD analysis project Ga0105249, IMG submission 81522) | Switchgrass rhizosphere microbial communities from Kellogg Biological Station, Michigan, USA - KBS S4-4 metaG | ecosystem: Host-associated > Plants > Roots > Rhizosphere > Soil | place...
GGTTGGCCCCGCCGAACGGGGAACCGCGCATCGCGATTTCGGAGCGGATCTGCTTGCGCGCGCCACTCAGCCATAGGGAGATGAAAAGCTTGTCAATCAGGGAAATGGACTTGTCATATTTCTTCTGGTATGCGGCGGCAATGTTTTTAACCGTCATTCGTTTGTCGAGGACCATCGTCTTGATGGCATCAGCGAACGGCACCAAGTCGAGCGCAGGGTTACCCATTCCCGACACGACCACGCCACCAGATGCCTCGGATTCCCGGATGATCGCTGTATGGCATAAGGCGCAGGTGAAGCCGACCCAAGGCAACGGCGACCGCCCTCCCGATTTGGGTAGGAACTTTGTGACATTGAATCCCAGAGGCAATCCTTCTTTGACGAGTTGCTCTCCGCGGACGAATCCAAACTGGTCGATCCAATCGCCGGCCCCTGCGCCGCCGGGTTGCATCTGATCCGGAAAGAGATCCGGCAAAACCTGGAAAACGGCGAGCGGCATGAATTCCGCGCCGATCGAGCCGGAAAGGAATGCCTCGCGCGGAGTCTGTGACCTCTGCTTTCCGGTCTGGCCTTTGACCGTCGATCCCACCAAAAGCGCAAGGAATCCGGCCGTGAGCACCGGCGAAAAACTCAGAAGTCGCGTCACTGGATCGGTTAACCTCCGGATGTTAGACTGTGTACAATCATCCCGCGCGTCACTTCTTTTTAGACGCCGACGGCACCTTGCAATCCGGACTCGGAGCTGGATTGGCCCCAGAATCGGGAACACCATAGACGGACACGAAGCCGGAGAACGTCGCCAGATAGACATGGCCGTTCGCCACAACAGGCGGCACATACTTTCCGAAATAGAAATCGTCTTGCGGGTCAGCGCAATAGGAGGACCACGCGGGTGTTATTGCGGGTCCATGGGGATTGGTTTTATCTGGACTGGTTCCATCGGAATTAATCTTAAATGCCATCAACCGGCCGCGCACAACTCGCACCCAAGCGTCATCATTCAACGGGATCGAAGCCCATAGAATCCCGTCCTGGACGCCATTTGCCGAAATAGACAACGTGCCACCGGGCATTCCACCCGGCGCGTCGGGTCCCGTCGCTACCGGTTTCGCAATAAACTTCCCGGCCTGGCCGTTTTCTCCGGCATATCTAAACGACCGCAGTTTGTCACGTTCCGGCCAAACAAAGAGAGCGCGTTTCGCTGAACTCGGCAGATTTGTTTCGTTCGGGGCACCCCAATACACCGGCGCTCCGTGGATGTGGTGATAGCCAGTGGCAAAGAGAGGCAGCAACAAACTGATCGGGAAATAGAACTCGAATTTTCTCACGGTCAGATGGGTCCAGGAAGGAGACCATCCTTTGGCGGCCCAAAAGTCCTGCACCGCAGGCAGCTTTCCGTTCGCATCGGCGGCGGTGTTCAGCAAATATAACTTGCCCTGTTTCCCACCTCCCAGCACCTGCTGGGTTCCAGGGATCAGGAGGGGACCCGAAGAACCGAGATCGACATCGAGCACGTCTGTAGTCAGGAGTTTAATGTCCGGAGGCGCAAAATATCCGGCCACCTTTTGGTCGAGATCTGGAGTCAGCTTGAGAATATTGTCGGAGAACTCAGTACCCGGATTGTAGGTCCCGTTCCCCGTCATGAAGTAGATATTTCCCGACGAATCGGCCGCAGGGCCGTTCCCCGCCTGCCAGATCCCGCCTTTGCCGAGCTGATCTTCGTGGTGGAAGACGCCCAGAACCGGCGGGTCCGTTTCGCCTTTTCTTGTCACGAAGAAAGCAAACGGATGCAGGTTGTTTGCGTTTCTGTTTTGCGTCAGCATGGACGTAGCCGTATCGTAGTTGAACCTCACCATCATGCCGTGGTACATCGGGCAAGGGGCGTCCTGATGGGACCCGAAGCCCAGATAGATATGCAGCGCGGGTGCTGCGCCGGTAAGCAGCAATGCCGCGCGCTGCATATGAATGCGATTGGCGTCGTCCCTTGTGGCCGTCATTTTTCGAGGATCGTGAAGATTGTATGGCGCGCAGGCGTCCGGGTCGTCTACCTGGAGGTCCTCCGGCGTACCAAGGTCGATCCTGACTTGAGAACGGATCGACCCATCGGCAATATTGATCGCGAAGATCCGATTTTCAACGGGGCACTCGGGCGTGGATGCCATTTGATCGCATGACCGAGACGCCGGAGCCGCCACTTTTGCCACTAGGAACATGGTCGAGTTGTTGCGATCAATCACCGGTGTACTGGTGATCCCGACCCACGGATCGATATTGAACTGCCCGAATTGAGCTGCTCCCGCGTCCCAAGGAATACGACTGACAGGTAAAGGAAGGGCGGAGATCATATTCGTTGAGCCATCCGGATACGGAATTGTCAGTTGCATGCCCCAGTACGGAACCTGCACGTTGCCGGAGGGCTTGTTTAGTCCGTCCGCGTCGTATGCGTATATCCAATTCTTCATCGTTGCAATGAACACGACATTCCTGGTCAGAGTTAAGCCCGTTGTCGTGTCGTGAATCGGAAAATTCGTAACAACCAGCGGCTGGGCATAGACCTGCCCGTCCACTTGAAAACTGAAGAGCTTGCGAATCGAGCCCACATTGTCCCAAGTCAAACAGGTCTCTTGAAGATTCGATCCCGTACGGGAGTTATTGTAGCGATGCGTCAGCACGTCCACACGCGCCGGTGTTTGGCAGGGCTCAGCAAACGCTGCGATGCCACTCAGCGTAAGCGCCAATAAAGCAATTCGCATGAGATACATAATATCAATCAGCGGGCCAAAGGACTTTCGCGAGTTTGCTAAACATTAGGCGTTTCGGCCACAATGCCGACTAATGGACTTGGGCTCCCAACCGCGTTCTGGGACTTGCTCCCGTGAAATCAGCCTCACCTGAACATATGAAGTTCCCTTGTACGATGGATCCCTTGCAGCTTCGAGATTGGTTTCAAAGGACGCAGACAGCTACCGATAATGCCCCATAACGGTCAACCCACAACCAGACTCTTGCCTACCCCGCCTAATCCGGAGAGCTTTGTACCAGTGGCGCGTTACTCGTCCGGAGCCGCGCAACCTCCGACATCGCCGTATCCCGGGAGCTTGAGGGCCATTCGCGTTAGAGTCGATCAAACAGTATGCTACTAACGGCGGGAGACAACTTGGCGTACAAATCCTCAAACAAATCGGCGCTGGAGGTGAGGGTGAGGTCTATCATGCCCGCGACACACGCCTGGGGCGTGAGGTCATTACGCCTAGCTGTTTTGTTGGTTTTGTCGTCTTCAATGCGCGCGCAAAGTTTCGAGGTGGCCACCATTAAGGCCGCCGCGCCGGATGCCGAAGGGCAGTTCATCCGCCCTTCGCCCGGTCACTTGACCATTACGAACATGACTTTCTTGCAAATAATTCGTTTCGCATACGGCGAAGGAATCGCCGGAAATATCGAGATCACGGGCGGTCCGGGCTGGATCGACAGGGATTCTTACAACCTTGAGGCTAAGTCCGCGGGGTCGGCCACCTTGCCCGAGCGGCAGCAAATGACAAAGGGTCTCTTGGCCGATCGGTTTGGGTTGAAAGTGCACACTCAAACCAAAGAAGTGAACGTCTACTCAATGACGGTGGCGCGATCCGACGGAAAACTTGGGCCGAAGGTCCAGACGTGGGACGGGACGCGCGGCGGACGCGACGCTCCTCCCCGCAGTGCAAATCCGACTGGTCCCCGCTGCGTCGCGTTTTTCAGGCCGCCGGGGATGGTGATGGAAGGAGCCTCCATGGGGGTGGTGGCGGACATGCTTTCTTCTCGGATCCCGAACCTGAGTCGTCGCGTAGTGGACAAGACGGGATTATCGGGCGAGTACACCATGCTGCTTGAGTTTCGATTCCAGCCGCCCGGACCTGCGGGTGCGGCGGCGCCTGTGGACGAGTTTTCGGAGTCCCTGTTCACGGCGATACAGGAGCAGTGGGGGTTGAAACTCCAGTCGGGGAAGGGCGCCATGAACGTACTTGTGATCGACCAAGCCTCGCGGCCAACTGAGAATTGACTTGGCTTTTAGCTTGGCCACGTTCCTTCTAGTTTGGTTCCGGTATAGCCGCGATGCGTTCAGCAAATTTTCGTGCCAGGCAAGTTTGATGGAAAACGCCTGATCGTTCGAACGGACTGTGGCAGCTCCGGGCGCGTAGTCGGCCACTCGACATTGCCCTCGAAACAGCGTTTATGGGAAGCTCGGAACGCTTCCGATAATGGTGGTTAACGGTCGATTTCCCATCCCGCAGTGACGTTTTCGAGTTGATCGGAGAACACAGACTCCGCCACCGCGGTCCGAATCAATTCGATACATACGATGGGCCGCCCGACACTCAGTCCGCGATAAATCCGCCGGATTGCAGCCGAAATAGCCCCTCGTAAATTCCGCCTTCCTTTTCGATTAGTTCGGCGTGCGTGCCTTGCTCCACGATGCGGCCGTGATCAAACACGAGAATACGGTCAGCTTCCATAATCGTTGAAAGCCGATGAGCAATCATGATTGACGTGCGGTCGCGGGTCAGCGTGTGAAGCGCGTCCTGAATTGCGCGCTCACTCGCAGAATCCAGCGAACTTGTGGCCTCGTCCAAAATCAGGATCGGCCGGTTCGCGAGAATTGCCCGTGCAATTGCCACTCGCTGGCGCTCGCCGCCCGACAGCTTCACACCGCGCTCGCCGACCAGTGTTTCATAACCATCCGGAAGCGCTTCGATGAAAATATCAATGTGCGCCAGCCGCGCCGCTTCGCGGACTTCTTCCATGGTTGCGCCCGTTCGCGCATACGCAATATTTTCCCGCAAGCTCCGATGGAACAGGATCGGGTCCTGGGGCACCAAAGAAATGGCCCTGCGCAAGGAATGCCGGGATCCAAGGGCCGCATCCTGGTCGTCGACAAAGATGCGTCCCGACGTTACCGGATATAGAAGTTGCAACAGGCGCACGAACGTTGTCTTTCCGCTGCCCGAATGGCCCACAAGCGCAACGCGTTCGCCCGGAAGAATCGTCACGTTCAAATCGTCGAAAATCGGTTCCACTTTACCCGGGTAAGCAAATCCAACCCCATTGAATTCAATTCTGCCGCGCTGGATCTCAAGAGCTGTAAGATCGGCCTCATGAGGCGATTCCGGCTTCTCGCGCAAAATCCGAATGATCGCGTGCAGATCATACGACGCGGTGAGCAGGTTCTTGATTTTCTCTCCTAACCCGCGGATGTCCGATTCGACGATTGTGTAGGCAAACGCTAAATAAGCGAGGCTTTCCACTGTCGCCTCGCCGCGAAAAAAATACCAAACCCCGCCTCCCAGCATCAGCGCCAGCATGCCGGCCAGCAGCAGACGCTGAAATAATCCGGTTAGATTACTTAAGACATAAGCACGCGCATTCGTTATCCGCAGCTGCTCGGTTGCCGCAAACCAGTCATCTAGCTCCTCTGCTTCCCGTGCGAACGATTTCGTCGTCGAAATACCTGCGACTGCGTCGGCCAAACGCGCGCTTACACGATCTTGCTCGGCCGCGTAGTCTCCCTGCGCCGGACCCGAAACGCGAAACACGAAAAACGCGCTCGCCGCCCCCAATATGCAAACATAGCCGGCGATTAACGCGGCCAGCCCTGGAAATTGCATCGCCATGAAACCGATGGTGCCGGCCAGGATCACCACGGTCGGCAGCATGCCGAGGATAATCTGATCCTCAAACGTTTCGATCTTGGTCCGAGCGCGGTTGATCTTCGAAACAATGGCCCCGGTGAATGTATTGGCGAAAAAATATTCTGGCAGACGGTAAATATGGGCAAACGCATCATCCATGACCGCCTTGAATACGCATGTTTCGAACCGGTTGTAAATCATCCAAGAGGATGAGGCCAGCACCGCCTGCCCGATGTACATCGCCAAGAACACGCCCAGACGTAACAACACTGCCTGCTTGCCCTCCGCTAACCGCAATGAACCGAGTAGCGCAGAAAGGGCATTGGGCAAGAGCGTCTGCACTAACGCCGCAGCCACTACGAGTGCCAAAATGAGGGCAAAGCGCATACGCTGTCGAGTCCAGTACGTGAATGCAAACCGCAGAACATCAACGAATGACAGACTGCGACTCTCCTGTTGTGCCCTGACTGTCATGGGAAGGTTCGGCTAGTGGAAGCCTGCGTTCTAATGCAACATTATCGCGGATACGCTGGGCTCGGTACACCGCCTCAAGGGCGGTTGTGGTCAACCATGTCGTGCTATACCTGGCGCTCCTCCGAACTCGCCAACGGTCATATCGAATGACTTCCGATAATGTTGCTTATCGGGCAGTCTAACTTCCGCACGGGGGCGACCGAACAGCCTTGGTGCCGCGGTCAACGGTTTTGCGGATAGCCCGGCAGTCTCGGAGCTCCGTGCTTCCACGCTGGAGGTAGCGCGAACCCGTCACGGTTCGGCATCTTCACCTTTGGCAGGTTCTCGGCATCCATCACATCGTCTTCTTTGACGACGTTGCTTTTGTATAAGATGTAAGCCGTCAGCGCGTACACCTCGTTGGGAGTGAGCGAACCTTCTTTCCCCAAAGGCATACCGCGGTTGATGTAATCCCAGATAGTCGTCGCGAACGGTGAGTGAATCGCCATCGCGTTTGAGTCGTTCACGCAAGGCGCGAGGCACGTCATCGCCATGGCCGGTTGAGCCCCTTTGCTGGGGACCAACGTCGGGGCATGCCCTCCGGACCCCGATGCCCCGTGGCAACCCCCGCAGCCCTTGCTGACGAACAGCGCCGCGCCTTCTTTGGCCGACCCGTGCCCTTGCGGGAGCTCTTTTCCCGTCGGGCTGATGGCGATGTCCCAGGCGCGAATCTCTTCCGGCGTGGGCGTCCTTCCCACGCCATAGGTAGGCGTTTGCGTCCAGGCGCTCTGGCAAAGCTCGAAAATGGCTGTAATAGCGACGATGGCAACCTTACGCCAGACCATTGTGCACGCTCCCGTCCGCGGCTACTCTCCAAGGTTGAACGCTATTGTCCGCGCCAGGCACACGGAAATTCCCGTCCAACGGTTGATTCCAGTATTTCGCGACCTCGGCTCGCGTGGGCTGGATCGACCCCAATGCATCTGTGCAGCGCGACATCAGGATAGACTCTTGTCCGTTCCAGCTCCAGTGCAAGCCGAATCGAGTGTGTGCCATGGGCAAGGCAGGTGACCGGAGTTCCGCACTCTTCCAGCTTCGGCCTCCGTCTGTCGATACCTCCACGCTTTTGATCGCAGCCGTTCCGGACCACGCCAAGCCGGAGATCTCATAGAACCCGGGGCCCGAAAGCTGCTGCCCGCCGGAGGGGAACGTGATGACCGACTTCGGGCCGATCTCATGAGTCAACGCCGTCACCTTCGGGTCCGGATTGATGTGCCCGTAATCGTCATAGGTCATGTAGTAGCGGTCCACAAGCTTAATGCGCCTGAGGTACTTGATCTGATAAATGCCTTCGAATCCTGGAGCCATGAGCCGCAGGGGAAAGCCCTGCTGCGGACGGAGCGGCTCGCCGTTCATCGCATAGCACACCATGCAATCATCCATGGCTTTAGCGAGCGGAATACTCGATGCGCCTTTCACTTCCTCGGCGCCTTCCGCGACGATCCACGATGCTGCACTTTGCACTCCCGCTTCCTTGAGCAGCAGAGACAGCGGCACGCCGGTCCATTCGGCGCAGCTCGTCAATCCGTGGGTTTCCTGAACCGTTTTGTGCGTCGGCCGGGCGCGATTTCCCAAACACTCAATAAAGTGGATACGCGAAACGTACGGGAGCCGCTTCAATTCTTCCATCGTGAAAATCAGCGGCCGGTCCACCATCCCGTGGATCATCAGACGATGCTCCTTGGGGTCAATATCGGGAACATAGGAGCCGCGATGGGTCGCTGTGTAGAACAGCGACGAGGGCGTGATAATCCCGGACGAATCCTGGAGTGGGGTTAAAACGTGAAATGTAAGTCCAAATTCATCGGGCGAATGCCTTTCTGCCACGGGCACTCGGATTGAGTTGACGAACCGCGAGCGTTCTCCATAGGCGATCAGCTCATCGATTTTCTTTGGGGGCATGCCCTGGGTCTGACCCCTCGCAACCTTCGCGCCTGCCAGACCGGCTAACGCCGCGCTACCCCTCAGGAATCCACGCCTATTCGGTTTCTTCGAGTCCATGGCTCACTCCTCTGACAAGAAGTTCGGAAATGGTGTTCTAGGCCTTCCAGTGGTAAAAAGTATACACCCGTTTCCGGCTGCCAACAGCTATCCATGCTGAATCTGCTCCTGTCTCGAACGCACCTCAGGTTCACGGCCACATGGCTCTCGTGACGCCTGCTGCTCCTTCTTGCTGAATAGAAGGCTGTCTTGCTCAACGACATTTGCCTGGCTACGCCTTGATTTCGTCGGCTTTTTGGCATAGACTCACCCGGAGTCTATGCTTTTCAGCAGGGGAGGCTTATGAGTCGACGTTCGATTTGTCTTTTCTGTTTGTCCCTGAGCGTTTTTACTGTCGCAGCTGTTGCTCAAACCGCGCTCGGCATCATCACGGGAATCGTGAATGATCCGGCGGGCGCCGTTGTTGCCGGCGCAACGATCGAAGCCAAGAGCACAAACTCCAGCCAGATCTACCGAGCTGTCTCCACCCGAGACTGGCAATTACACGATCAGTCAATTGCCGGTCGGGCCGTACGAACTGTCGGTCACGGTCGCGGGTTTCAAAAAGTACACTCGCCAAGGCCTGAATCTGGCGGCGGCGCAGACCATGCGCATAGATATTCCACTGGAAGTTGGCACGAATACAGAGAGCGTCACAGTGACCGCCGAAGCGTCTCTGCTCAAAACGGAGAGTGGAGAGCTAACACACAACATCAGTTCCAACCAGTTGGAACAGCTCCCGGTGATCAGCGTCGGTGGAGTCGGAACCAACCAGACCACCGGACTTCGCGACCCTGCTGCGCTCTTAAAGATGATCCCTGGCGTAAACTTTAACGTCAACGCGACGATTGTCGTGAACGGCACGCCGAACGGCACCACAACCGCGTTGGTCGAAGGCATGCCAGCCGGTATGACCACCAGTGCATTCAAGATCTTCACAGATCTGGGACAGGCCGGCGTGGATGCGGTGCAGGAAGCCGCGGTCCAGACCAGCAACTACGCGGCGGAATTCGGGCAAGTCGGGGGTGCCGTCATCAATTACACGATGAAGTCCGGCACGAACCAGTACCATGGCGTCTTGTTCGATTACGGAGTGAACGAGATTCTCAACGCCGCACAGCCCTACACCGGATTGCGGAGCCCTACGCGCCGCCACGATTTCGGCGGGACCATGGGCGGGCCAATTCGGATTCCGAAAGTCTATGATGGCCGGAACAAGACGTTTTTCTTCTGGAATTGGGAGGAATTCCGCGAAGATGAGGTGATCAAGACAGTCACCTCGACAGTGCCAACAGACGCATACCGGAACGGCGATTTCAACCAACTCATTGTCGGGAACCAACTCAATGGTCAGAACAGGTTCATTGGGATTGGTGGAGCAAATTTCATCGATCCGCTTGGGCGCAGTATCATCGCGGGTCAGATTTTCGATCCCTTCACGACGCATTCGGGAGTCGTTTGCAGCGCAGCCGGGACGCCAGTACCCACGTGCGCAACCTCAGGGTTGACAGGCAGCTTATTCGATGTCCGCGATCCGTTTCCGGGCAACAAAATTCCTCAGAATGCAACGTACCTGGACCCTGTTGCCCAAAAGATTCTGGCGCTGGTTCCGCGGCCGACTGGGCCCAATTCCCTTGCAGGCCAGACTGGCAATAACTTCCAGAATCCTTTCACGAGTTCGCGAGTATCGACCGTGCCGAGCCTCAAGATCGACCATCAGGTTGGCTCGAAGGGCCACTTTTCGTTTTATGGCGGAACCACAGGAACCGACTCACAATATTCGATCCCGTTCGGTAACGCCGACGGGTTCCCCACGCCGATCACGCAGGCTAGGGGCACGTTTGAACACGCACAGACGATCCGTTTGAATTACGACCATACGTTGACGCCGACGCTGCTATTACATGTTGGCGTGGGTTATTCGGGAGAGGACTTTTTCGATAACGCGCCGGTAAGAAACTACGACCCGTTCAAGGAACTGGGCCTGAAAGGCGGCACGCTGATCCGGCAGTTTCCTGTCATCACGATCGGCAGCGCCGGTGTCAACTTTGGCGGATTGTCAGGTGGATCGGGCGGATTGGGACCACTGGTGCAGAGTTCGACAGGAAGCGAACGCCGGCCCGAAGGGAACGCCAACGCAAGCTGGGTGAAGCGGAACCACACGTTCAAGGCAGGAATGGACGCTCGTTTTGAACGATATCCTGTGGTGAACACGGGCAATACGGCGGGGAACTACAGCTTCGCCGGTACTGCCTTTATCGGCGGCGGAGCTACGGATCAACCGGCAATCACGCCCACGTTTTCGGGCTTAACAAACGCCACAATTCGAGGCTTCGCATTCGCGAATTTCTTATTGGGGGACGTTGAGGCCCTCACGCTCAGTCAACCCACCGTCACGAGGCAGGCAAAATCCGAGTGGGGAGTTTTTTTGCAGGACAACTGGAAGGTAACGCGCAAATTCACGCTCGATCTCGGCCTGCGTTGGGATTACGGCACCTATCCGCGTGAGCAGTACGGGCGCGCAGCCGCTTTCAGCGCCACCACTCCGAATGAGAACGCTGGGAATCATCTTGGCGCGGCTATTTTCGAGGCCACCTGCCATTGCACTTTCGCGGATGTCTATCCTTACGCGATTGGTCCGCGAGTGGGTCTCGCCTACCAGATCAATAGCAAAACCGTGTTTCGTGGCGGAATTGGAGTCGTCTATAATGCAACCGGCACAACCGGCGGGTCAATCATCAGCGGTGCCAATGCCGGAACTCCCGCCCAGTTCGGCGGTTGGGTTTCGCAGTTAAAGGATGGCGTCCCTTCAAGTGTCGCGCCTGTCTTCCCCGATTTTCATCCGGGGGTGGGCTTTGCTCCTGGCAGCATCGGAACGAATCCGACGAACCTGGACCGAAATTCCGGACGTCCCGCGCGACAGCTTCAATGGAGCGTTGGGATTCAGCGCGAGATCAATCATAACTTCCTCGTGGAAGCCTCTTACGTCGCTAACCGTGGTGTTTGGTGGCCCGCGTCGGGTCTGGCTCCCGTGAATTCGATGTCCGTGGACTTGCTAGCGAAGTACGGATTCGCCGTCGGCGATGCTAATGGGAACTTGCTTCAGACGCTAGTGCCGAATTTGAACGCGGCGCAGAAATCGACTTTGGCGCAACACGGCGTCGGACTGCCCTACGCCGGATTCGCGTCATTGAGCAGCCCCAGCGTCTTAAGCTCGCTGCTTCCGTTCCCTCAGTACAACGGAAACATCAGCCCAACCAGTGCCCCACTGGGGAACACCTGGTACGACTCTCTCCAATTGCTGGCGACGAAACGCCTCTCACGCGGTCTCACGTTCAGTGCGAATTACACGTACTCGAAGAACCTCGACTTGATGAGTACTCCGGACATCTTCAATCGCGCGTTAGGCAAGAACCTTTCGGCGAACGATATACCCCACTTGTTCCGATTCCAGTCGCAATACGTGGTTCCAAAGCTCCGTGCCACAAGCGGGATTCTAAGCAATAAAATTCTGAAATACGCTCTCGCCGATTGGGGCATGACTTGGTATCTGCAATATCAAAGCGCCGGTTTGGTGGGTCCCGCAACGGTCAATGTGGGCTTGCCTGCGACGGTTACCACCAATCCCATCAGCAAGTGGCTTGGCCGCGGCCCGGGTCCTGCGCAGCAGGCGCTGGACGCCAACGGACAACCGATTTCGCCGTGGTCCATTGACTGGACGGACTACAGCGGAGTGCATCACACGGACCCGCTGGATCCCAACTGCCACTGCTTCGATCCGGCCAAGACGGTCTTGCTCAATCCGAAGGCTTGGGTCAGCGTACCCGATGCCCAATGGGCAGCGAATCAAAGCTCGATTCGGTCGTTCCGCGGAATCCGGCAGCCCACCGAGAATGTCGGCTTCAGCCGCGATTTTCGTTTCAAGGAGCGGGTCAGCCTGCATCTTCGTGTGGACTTTGCGAACGCGTTCAACCGGACGCGGCTGCCCGCGATTAGTCTGGCGAATTTCACGACCGCCGCGTCATTTCCCAACGGAATTCCCACTGGATTTGGAACTATGAATCCGCTGAGCGGAACTTCGGGAATGCGCACCGGAATCTTTGTGGCTCGTATTCAGTACTGAAAGATCGCCCAGACCATACATACCGATAATGCTCGACAATGTGCCCGAGCGCATGGCCCGCTACCCAGGGGCGTTTCCGCATCCAACATTGCGGACTGCTTACTCTTTAAAAACTAGCAGGCATCCTCGAAGCTTTGATAGCATGCGCTAGTGCCCGCTTGGCTTACGTTATCCTGCGGATCGCCAGACGGCTCATTCTGGCTCAGGATCCGGAGCATACCAAAAAGCCTAAGTATCTGATAGTTCGGAGGTTGATAGACTACCCTCTCGAGCAAGGCTGCTCAAGGAAAAGCGCCTCAGGGCTTCGCGTTGAGACAATTCCTGTCTAAGTTAGACAGATTGGGCGATGTGGCAGCCGAGCCCGCGTTACTTTAGATCTACCACTCGTCTTGAGTCGGAACTGACACTGCTGGTTCTTGAGTCGACTCCGACGTCGGCTCAATTTCAACTACCGGGCCCACCTCTAACATCGCCCGTTTGTGGACCGCCTGTATCTTGGCCTCATCCCCACCGCAGGCAATTCGCTCCAAATACCTATAGAGTTGGTCAAGCTGCGTGTCACTCAACGTGGCCGGATCGCCGTCCCATGGCAGTTCGGCGGGAGTGAACATTCCCAGTTTCTTCCCCAGCAATTCCAGGGCGCGGTTTGAGGCTGACCATTCGCGATTCTGCTTGGCCTGCAGGGCGTTATCCATCAGTTCGCGAAGCACGAATTCCCGATCGAGCATTGCTCTGGTAACAGCGGCAGTGGCAACCGTCTGTTGAAGTTCGCTGACCCGGGCTTGCACCGAGGGCTTCTTGAGCAACCGCGGCCCACAGGTATAGGCGGTCTTCTCTGCGTACCCCACGCCGGCGTACGCCTCAGCCGGAGTCCTACCAGTCGCAACTAGTTGGGTGAACTGTTCGTGCCGCGAATGGTGCAAGGCCGACATTCGGATTCCTCCTTCGATTATTGGTCATGTTGACCTCGTTGCGTCAAGCGAACACGATAGGAATGGCATTAGCGTTTGGTTGGTCATCGATCGCGGCTGTGTACACCTCGTGTACATGGGAGCCTCTAATTCTACCTTCTATCTAACAGGCGCCTTCGTCGTGTTAAGTCCCCTGAGTTTCGTCACGATGGCGTTGGACTCTGTAACACGTTCGGGGCTAACTCTACGTAAGCGGTCACCGTGCTCACACTCGCACCACTCCACCAGATAGAGCGCGTTCTGTGCTGCATCCTCTGGCTTCTTAACAACACCTTCATTTGCACAACGGGGGCATGCCGTAAGTTTTTCGTGGTATGCCCGGCCGGCTTTGCAGCTACAGATCTTTTCGCTATCTGGATCCCGTCCGAAGCCAGCACAAGATTTGCAGTCGTCCAGGCCTGGGAAATATCGCCATCCCTTGCGATGGCCTCGGTTTTTCAGATCCTGAAGGGCGTGTTCCTCCTGCTCCTTAACTCGTTCCTGCGCGCAGCGTACACACTTTTCGGCCGGCCTCTCGCCGTGTTGACAGGCCGGGTGCAATGCTAACCAGTTTGCTTGTTTCTTTACCAAAACTCGTCGTAGAGGCCATTGCTTAGCATCAGTGACGAACAATCCCCAAGTCTTGGCCGATTTCAGGATGGCCGCGCTCGATTCCAACCAAAGACGCAAGTCCTCAGCAGATTCCATGTACGCGGTTATCATGTCAACCGTAGCAATGTCTACCCGAAGGAATAGAAAGAAATCCTTGGTGTAAGCCGTGAGGATTCCCGAAGCTTCTTCCAGTTCCTCCTGTGTCCACGGCTGTCTCGCTGGCGTATTTTGCCAAGGAGGCGAAAGGAAGGACTTCTTCGTCGTCTCTAACTCAGACGGTACCGTCGGCTCTTCCAACCGACCACCATGCCGATCCGGAGACGAAGAAGATTCCTCTTTCTGATTAAATCCTTTCTGATTTGGTGGACGTGGATGTCCGCTGAAAGCAGCGTTGACAGGACGGAGACGACCGCTGGCGAGCGGACGTTCTGGTTCGCAAGCGTGGTTTTGAGCGGACACCGATGACCGCCTCAGGTTTCTTTCATCAGAGATGATTTGACTGGAAGTCATCGTCCGCTCGAACCATACGTGGAACAGAAAGACGTAAGTGTTGGACTTTCGACCATCCCGGATTCTGGGTTTGAGCAGACCCAGAGATTCGAGTCTTTTTAGGTCGCGGCGTACCTGGCGTTCTGACTTTCCTAGTTCCGCAGCAATATTTTTGTGCGACCGCCACACCTCGCCCGCCCGCTCGTTCGCTCGAACCCCATCGACGGACCGTGCCCACCGCACCAGACGTTCGTAAAGCCACTTCTGACCATCAGTCAGATCGCGACGCCGTGAAACGATTTCCTCCGGATGGAAGCCGCAGGCCTCATACCGTGGATTGAACGGTTCGCCGATAGTCGCTTGCTTCCGCGTCGCAAGCTTTCCCTGGTGTTCCACGGACCCTCCGGTTCGTTACTGCGATTACTGCGTTAAAATCTCCGCAGTCCGCAGAAGCCCGGATTTCCGTGGTTTTTGATGGTCGGGATCCAGCGCCTTGGTCGCATATGTTGTCTGTTTCCAATCGCTGCGTAAGTTCCCAAGCTGGACGTCGCCGGTTCGACCCCGGTCTCCCGCTCCAACTTTTTTCAATGACTTGCAAACCCCGGCTTTCCCTGTGCTCTGTTTGTGCTCCATTTACATTACCAACAGATTCTTCTCGAGCTGGTTGACCCCTTCTAGCCTGCTTTCAACCGCGGCCTTCATCAGGTTTGAGTGGGTACGGCGCATGACCTGGAAGTTCGCCCAACCCAGGCCACCTCATCCAGCTTCGGCTTCATGGACCGCAGCCAACAGTTGTCTTTCGACAGCGGAGTCGTCCTCTCCGACGGAAAGACCCAAGCGCCATCCCCAGTCGAGATGGCCAGCGCGCGCCAAGCTTCGATTTCCCGCAACACGCCCTCGGCCACCGCCGCTTCGCGGATCGACCGACCTGTTTTTGGACTATCGACAATTCCGCGATACACCCGTTGGCCGAATGCCGCAAAAAGTCGTCAATCTGGGTCAAGTCAGGGCGAAGATTTCACCTGGACGCATCCCGACTACGATCGCAAGCTTCGGGATCAACCGTTCCCGTTGATCGAGAACGCGGAGATGATCGACGACCGAGAATGAAAGCCTATCGCGGTTCACCTTCAGATCAAGCAAGTCCTGAAGTTCGTCCCGCTCTAAGCTGGCTGGTTCGCGCTGGCCAAATAGAGCAACCAAGAGGAAACGGCGATCTCGATCGAACGCCTCTCTGCCCGCTTCACACCTGTGGCGTTGGGGCGATTGTCCATCCGCAAGTGCAAAATA
>Ga0105249_10002607_pt1 | contig 15620 bp, 12 predicted proteins | sample KBSS44metaG_FD_81522 | JGI IMG/M metagenome (GOLD analysis project Ga0105249, IMG submission 81522) | Switchgrass rhizosphere microbial communities from Kellogg Biological Station, Michigan, USA - KBS S4-4 metaG | ecosystem: Host-associated > Plants > Roots > Rhizosphere > Soil | place...
ATCAACCATAAATTTTAAATTTTTTATAAGAACTGTGTTTCTCGTATAAAAACAATAGATGATTTTTTCTCATCTCAATTTGTCTTAATCTTATTTCATTATTTTTTCTAGGCTCGGGATACTTTATTCTTGCAACTATTTCAGCACATTTTTCTTTTGAAATTGTTTTAGGATCTGAAATATTAAGTTTCCTGAAAACTTCTTGAAGGCCATTCATTCCTGTTCCATAATAAGCAACATGAAGATAAATGTTTGGTATTTCCTTCCTGGGTACTAATTTGTAAAGAGTAGTAGATAGAAAAATTTCCTTTATTTTTCTTTTAAATGTCTTTTTAAAATCATTTGTTATAACTCGTATAAGTTGCTGCTCAATTGTACTTGCTCCTTCAATCTTATTGTAGAATATTCTATTTTTTATCGCTCTAATGATTGCAATAACATCAAATCCTAAATGATACCTAAACCTATGATCTTCTCCAGATATAAGTAATTGCTCAAGGGTTATGTTATACTCCCCATGATATTCTTCTTGAATCTTTTTATATTCACGAAGCAATCGCTCCTTTAGTAAAAAATATTGTCGTTGATAGATTTTGCGAGCAATAAATGATATAATTCGTCTTGCTATCAAAAATTAAAATTAATTGATTTGCTTTAAGAACTTCTTTAATTCATCAGCATCTCTTTTGCATTTTCCATAGCAGCTGCTGTAGGCTTTTCACCACTCAGCATTTTTGCAATAGCTGTTATTCTCTCATCATTGTTCAATTGGCGAATATTTGTTTTTACAGCATTTTTTACTATTTCTTTATATACAAAAAAATGGGCAGTTGCTTTACCAGCTATCTGCGGCTGATGGGTAATACAGATCACCTGTCTTTTAGCTGACAGGTCTTTCATAATAATACTGACCTGTTTTGCCGCCTCCCCTGAAATGCCGGTATCTATTTCATCAAATATCATTGTTGGCAAATCAATGGATTGAGCTACCAATGATTTTATACAAAGCATTAACCGGCTTAATTCGCCGCCGCTGGCTACTTTACGGACGGGTTGAAATTGTCCGCTCTTGTTGGCATCGAACAAAAATTCGATTACGTCGTGTCCATATAAATTCAGATCAATTCTTTTTATTTCCGCTTTCAATTTTGCATTTGGCATTCCAACATGTACGAGCAACTTATTTACTTTTTCTTCCAGTGGTTTTATTTGCTTAGCTCTGTCATTTGAAATTTTTAAAGCTAATGATGTAACTTCTTCCAATAATTTATTTGTTTCCTTTTCTTTCTGTTGAATAGCAGCATCAATATTCAATACTGCCTGCAATTTTTCTTCCAATCCTTTTTGCAATTGCAATAACTCATTTGTAGTTTTTAATCCATGTTTTTTGAGAAGCTTATAACCAATAGAAAGCCTTTCATTCAGTCGTTCTATTTTACCCGGATCATAGTTTATATGATTACTGATGTTACTCACTTCATCCGCTATATCTTGTAATTCTATTTGAGAAGATTGCAAACGTTGTATTAAAGAAGGTAGTCCGGCATGATAAGAGGAATATTGCTCTAGTTGATGGAGCAGGACCTTTAATTGCTGAACAATCGGTTTTTCACTTTCATATAACTCTATATATACATTGTTCAATGCCCCTTTGATGCCTTCGGCATTGCTTAACATTTTCAATTCAGCATCAATATTCTCTAATTCATTTTCTTTAAATCCCACTTCTTCCAGTTCATTGAACTGAAAACGATTATAATCGGCTTCTTTATCAAACTGAACCTTTTTTTCTTTTAATTCATCACATTCTTTCTCCACCTGCTGATACTGAAGAAAGGCAGACTGGTATTCGTTCAGCAGATCAAAATGATTTGCTAAAGCATCCACCACTTCTCTTTGGAAATTACTTTCTCCTAATGTTAGTGTATCAAATTGCTGGTGCAGATCAACCAGCAAACTACTCAAGTCATTTAATTGAGCAAGCGTAACAGGTGTATCATTTATAAACGCCCTCGATTTTCCATTTGTATTGATCTCTCGCCTTACTACCAATTCTTCATTGACATCAAGATCATTTGCAAGTAAAAAAATTTTTATTTCTTTTTTGCTCTTAGCCTCAAATACTCCTTCTACCACACATTTTTTTTCTTTATTTACAAGCGAGGTTGAATCGGCTCTTTCGCCAAGTATCAATCCCAATGCCCCAACGATAATGGATTTTCCTGCACCCGTTTCACCAGTGATCACATTTAATTTGTCAGAAAAATTTATTTCCAGTTCATCTATGATCGCATAATTCTGTATGGAAAGTTTTCGAAGCATTGCTATTTGCAAATTACTGGTATTTCGGAATTGAGCAATAAGTATTGCAATATATACATAGCCATAAAAAAACAATAGGCAATGCCTTATTAAAGACATTGCCTATTGCAAATTGTTTAGTGTTTTCTTATTTCACTTCTACTGCACTGCTAAGTTCTTCATCAACTAATATGCGACCGCAGTTTTCACAGATCATTACTTTCTTATGCTGTTTGATCTCACTTTGTTTTTGAGGAGGAATAGCATTAAAACATCCGCCGCAGGCATCTCTTTCTACGGGTACTACCGCTAATCCGTTGCGATAACTTTTGCGGATCTTTTCATAACTGGAAAGTAACCGGCTATCTACATGCTGTTTCGCTTCAGCGGCAAGCTTATTAAAATGCTTTTCTTCTTTTTCGTTCGCAGCTATGATCTTTTCTAATTCTGCTTTTTTTGTAGCCAGCACACCCTCTTTAGCAGCAATATTCTTTTTGGCTTTATCTAATACGACAGCTTTTTCAGCGATCTCTTCCGTAGCATCTTTAATATGTTTCTCAGCAAGCTTTACTTCCAACTGCTGCATTTCGATTTCTTTATTGATCGCTTCAAATTCCCTGTTGTTTTTTACATTAGTGCTTTGCTTATCGTATTTTTTTACCAGGGCTTCAGCTTCTTTAATAGCCGCTTTGCGTTGTTCAATAAATTCTGTAACACCATTTATCTCTTCTTCTATACGTGTTTGTCGTGAGTGTAAGCCGGTGATCTCATCCTCAAGGTCGGCTACTTCCATCGGTAGTTCGCCTTTCAGGATATGGATCTCATCCAGTTTACTTTCTATTTTCTGAAGGGTAACAAGAGATGTCAATTTTTCTTCAACGGAAAATTCTTTAACGTTTGCCATATTGTAGTTTAAAATTTGATGCTTATTACTAACAATCAACCAGCCATCACGGTTCAAAAGCTGCCTGGCGTTAACTGAAATATCTCACCGGGTTGGTCTGCACCTTAGTTTTAAGGATGGCAAATGTAGGGAATTTTTGCAGCAGATTTTCAGCTAATAAATCGATAGTGAACTGCTCACTCTCATAATGGCCAATATCGGCGATCAGCATACGGCCATTGGTGTCAAAAAACTCATGATATTTAATATCAGCCGTGATATAGGCATCAGCTGAAGCTGCCAACGCCTTAGTTATCAGAAAACTTCCCGCACCCCCGCAGACTGCTATTTTTTTAACCGGTTTGTTTAATAAAGCTGTATGCCGTACGACGGGCACTTTAAAAGTCTCTTTTAGAGTTTGCAAAAAATCATTTTCTGATAGAACCACAGGTAGTTCACCAATTATCCCAGATCCAATATTTTGATGCTTGTTAAAAAGCTCTATAATGTCATAGGCCACTTCTTCATAAGGATGTGCCTGTTTCATTGCAGTTACAATTTTTTGCTGCATAAAAGAGGGAAAAATCACTTCTATCTTTATTTCTTTTTCCTGGTGCTGTTCTCCCTTTTTACCTACATAAGGATCTGTTTTTTCACCGGCTTTAAATGTTCCTGTTCCCTCCACATTGAAACTACATTCGCTATAATTACCAATATGCCCTCCACCTGCGTTAAAGATCGCATTGCGTACATCGCCTGCTTTATCAATTGGAACAAAAGTGAAAAGTTTTTTTAGTGTATTTTCTTTTTGAGATAAAATAGAAACATTTTGCAGACCGAGCATTTTCGCCATTTTAGCGCTTACTCCATCTATCACATTGTCGAGATTGGTGTGAATAGCATATATGGCTATGTCATTTTTTATTGCAGCTATAACTGTTTTTTCTACATAATTTTTTCCATTGATCTTTTTTAATCCTCCGAAAATTATTGGATGATGTGCAACGATCAGATTGCATTTCCTCTCAATTGCTTCTTTTACTACTTCTTCTATAGCATCCAATGAAACTATAATACCGCTACATTCCCAATTTGATTCACCGGTAATAAGACCTGTATTGTCATAAGATTCCTGCAAAGAAGGGTCGGCTATTGTTTCAAGAAAAGAAATGATCTCAGCTATTTTCATATTTGAAAGATAAATTGATTTATACAATTTGAAAAAAGTCGTTCGGCTGATTGGTTATCTTTGAAATGATTTATGAGTGCCTTAACCAATATAAAACAGGAAGTAGAAAAAGCTCTCGGCAAAAAAGACAAAACTTCATTAAGCCGTTACCAGGCAGCTAAACAAGCATATAGCAGGCGGCGAAGCATTGTTCGTAATACATGGGAAATTCTATTTCTATTACTTGGTGTCGGTGCTGCGGGTTTTGGACTTAAAGGTTTTTTAATTCCTAATAATTTTATCGATGGAGGAGTCACAGGCATCTCACTTCTTACTCACGAAGAAGTAAAATATCCCCTGGCTTTATTTATTATTCTTTTCAATATCCCATTTATTATACTCGGATGGCACCAGATAAACAAGGTATTTGGTATAAAAAGCATTTTCGCCATTTCTTTATTGGCATTGGTAGTTGCGGTAGTTCCTTACCCTGTTGTTACTAATGATAAATTACTGGTAGCAGTGTTTGGAGGATTTTTTTTAGGGGCAGGAATTGGCCTTGCGATCAGGGGAGGCGGTGTGATAGACGGAACGGAAATCCTGGCTATTTATTTAAATAGAAAAAGCAGTTTGTCTGTTGGAGATTTTATAATGCTTTTTAATATTGCGATCTTTTCTGCTGCTGCTTACCTTCTTTCAGTGCCCATTGCTTTATATTCCATACTTACCTACCTGGCAGCCTCCAAAACTGTTGATTTTATATTAGAAGGTATTGAAGAATTTACCGGCATGACCATCATATCTGCACGAAGCCAGGAAATTGCCGAAATGATAAAGACAAAATTGCAAACAGGGCTAACTATTTATTCAGGGAAAAAAGGGTTTGGTAAAACAGGTGAAACTGATCATTCTTCTGATATAATTTTTACCGTAATTACCAGGCTTGAAATAAGCCGGGTGACAAAAGAAATAGAAAAGATCGATCCAAATGCGTTTGTTGTAATGCAAAGCATACGGGATACAAGAGGAGGAATGGTGAAAAAAAGAAAGATCAAGTAATTGAGAATTGAAAAACTTTCTTTGAAAAATCGAAATCTTTTGTACCTTTTCTATCCCTTTTCCCGCCCTTAGATAACATTTTATCTAAATTTCATTTAAAACTCTTGTCATGCTGAAAAGAACCAAAGGTCTCCTGCTTCTTACTTTATTGGTGATTACAGGACTGGCAGGAACTTTAAAAGACAGCATAATTTCCCAAAAAGAAAGAAAATCGGCAATTAGCCTGATGAAGGATACAAAAGCCGATGTTATTAAAAGTGTAAAGGGCTTATCAGACGCACAAATTAATTTTAAACAAGCCCCTGATCGCTGGTCTGTGAAGGAATGTGTTTATCATATTGCTATTGCTGAAAAAAATTTATGGGATCTTCTCGAAGGTTCTATGAAAGCCAGCGCTAACCCTGAAAAAAGATCTGAGATCAAATTGACCGATGAACAATTGATAAAAATAATGGAGGATAGAAGCAATAAGGTAAAAACCGTTTCTTCTTTTGAGCCACAAAACACACCTTATAAATCCCTTCATGAGGCATTAAATGATTTTAAGGAACGCCGTACAGATCATATCAAATACCTGAAGTCAACAACGGAAGATCTTCGAAACCATGTGGTGCAAATGCCCTTTGGTTCCATCGATTGTTATCAGCTTAGCCTCATGATCGCATCGCATAGTAACAGGCATATACAACAATTAAATGAAGTAAAAGTAAGCCCTGATTTTCCTAAACAATAAATCCTCCGTCTCAGTTTGAGAGAGTCTTAATTTTCGTTTATCGGCTAAAATGCTCTGACCTTCTTTGCAAATCCATTACTAAATAGCTTTTGTTTCTAAGCTAAATGTCCTTAACCCCATGCTTATCGGGTAAATTCTCTATTGGATAAAACCCCGGATGTAAGTAATTTACAGCCTCATTAACCAGACCATGAAAAAACTGATATTACTTTTTATTATTGCCATTAGCGTTGGTGGGTGTAAGAAGGCCATTGAAAAAGCACAGGAAAACCTGGTAATACAGGCAATGACTGACGGACAATGGGCTATTACAAATTTTGTACACAATGGCAACAATATCACTACTGATTTTTCAGCCTATAAGTTCAAATACTACAGCAATAAAAAAGTGGATGCTATAAAAAATGGAGTATTAGAAAAAACCGGAGATTGGGATGGAGATCCATACACAATGACCACTTCTGCCAGTTTTCCCAGCCCTCCTTATCCCTTGAGTCTGATCAACGGTAGCTGGCATATTGATGATAATGGATGGACCTTTGTAGTTGCCAGCCAAACAATCGGCACAGAGACTAAAACCATGCGCCTTGATAAACAATAAAAAGGCTGATTTTCTGTTTAAATATATTCCTAATCCGCTCCCTTTATCCTTAAACGTAGTGCTTACGCCAATGTCTTAAACCTGAGATATTTGGTTCAAAATTCAGCTTTCAGTTTAATTCTATAAAACAACTATAAGCGATCAAATATTTTGAAAAAGCCTGTTTTAATTGAAAAATTATAAACTGTTGTTATTGAGAATTAGTGTGAATCATATCCTTACGAAACTAACTGCTTTCTTCGTATTTGCCTGTTCCGGAACTTTTTCAGCTTTTGGCCAAAATCCTGTTGCCAATTTTACTGCCAATATTACCAGTGGGTGTGCGCCTTTAACGGTAGCTTTTACTGATCAATCTACGGGTGCTCCTACATCATGGAACTGGCAATTTGGAAATGGTCAATTATCTACCAATCAAAATTCAACAGTAACTTATAATACTCCCGGAGTTTACACAGTAAAACTTGTAGTACGCAATGCGAATGGAATTGATGATGAAGAAAAAATAAATTATATCACAGTATTTGCTGCACCAACAGCAGCCTTTTCTGCTAATCTTACCACAGCCTGTGTACCTGCATCCATTCAATTTACTGATAATTCCACTACACCGCCGGGTGTAACTATTTCCGGATGGCAATGGAGTTTTGGTGATGGAGGAATGTCAAATGTTCAAAACCCCACCCACACCTATAATGCAAATGGTTTTTATACAGTAAGCTTGACGGTAAAAAGCGGATCAGGATGTACGCATACTGCTGTATATACAAATTATATAAGAATAGTTAGCGGCGTCACTACAAATTTTACTTTCTTACCTCCTTCTACATGTAAGGCGCCTTTTGTTGTTAGGCTACAGGATCAATCAAGTGGGCCGGGAACTCTTTCATATGCCTGGAGTCTTGGCAATGGACAAAATTCAAATCAACAAAATCCAACTACTATTTATCCTGCTGCAGGCAATTATACTGTACAATTAGATGTGCAAAGTAATCTTGGATGTACAGGTTCCATACAAAAAACAATAACTATTGCAGGAACAACCACTGATTTTACAATACCCGCTTCTAATTGTATCGGCCAAATATTAAATTTTCAAAATAGTTCGTCTTCCAGTCCCGTCTCATCGTCATGGGATTTCGGGGATGGCACCACTTCTGGCCAGATTAATCCTATTAAAACCTATCTCGTTGCGGGTACTTACCAGGTAAGATTGATAAATCAATATGCCAATTGTACTGATTCGGTTACAAAACCAGTAACTGTAATTGATAAACCAGTGGTAAATTTTACAGCCAATGACACTGCATCCTGCAGCGCTCCCTTTACTGTTCAGTTTACCGATAATACTACAGGAGCTACAGGTTGGCTCTGGGATTTTGGTGATGGCAGTACTTCTACACAACAAAACCCATCGCATCAATACAATACTCTTGGTGATTATTCTGTAACACTAACTGTTACTTCCGGCGCAGGTTGCAGTAATACGCTTACAAAAAAAGATTATATACTTATCAGAAAAACGATAGTTGATATTTCCAATGTACCCACCGGGGGGTGTGTGGCTTTTACATTCAAACCACTGCCGATTGTTACTACAGTTGATAACATTGTTTCTTATAACTGGGATTTGGGGGAACCCGGTGCAGTATATACCACTCAATTTCCAACACATGTTTACAATACACCGGGAACTTATTCTGTTAAATTAACTGTTACTACTCAAAGCGGCTGTGTTGCAACAGTAATGGTTGTTGATGGTGTAAAGACAGGTACGTCACCAACAGTTAATTTTTCTTATTCCCCTACTACTCCCATTTGTGCAAGCACACCAATTAATTTTACGGATCTGTCAACGACTACACCAGGAGCTGATGTACAATGGAACTGGGACTTTGGTGATAATACAAATTCTGCGGCTCAAAATCCTACGCACATTTTTAAAGATACAGGGTCAATCATTGTTAAATTAGAAGTTTCAAACAATGGATGTATTGGCTCTGTCAGTCAAACATTACAAATACTTCCACCTGTTGCCAATTTTGGTTATAAACTGGATTGCAATAACAGGAAACAGGTAACATTTATCGATAGCTCGCTAACAAACATAGTTTATGGACCTATAAGTTATGTATGGCAGATGGGCGACCCTGCCAATACAACAATACCCGGAGCAGCACCTCCTACATTTACTTATCCCAGCTTTGGTGTATATAATGTAACATTAACAGTAACAAATGGTCCGTGTTCTTATACCATTACAAAACAAATTAAAGTAAGTGATGACAAAGCAGATTTTAGCATTGATAAAAATCCGGTTTGTAAAAATGATCAGTTTCTTTTAAAAGCTATTAATAGTGATTCGGCATTAATAACATCTTATACATGGACAATTGGTAGTGATCCTCCATTGGTAGATACAACACGAAGCATTGCATATAGCATTTCAACAAATGGAAACTATGATGTAACCTTAACCCTTCTTGATAATTTCGGATGTATATTAACTAAAACTGCTCCTGCATTTGTAAACATAATCGGGCCGGTTGCGGGTTTCGTTCCTGCTGGTTTGGGTGGTTGTGCTGATAAGGTTACCACCTTTAATGATCTTACAACATCCGCAGCTGCTATTGCAAAGTGGGAATGGGATTTTGGAGATGGAACACAACAAGCATATACTTCACCACCTTTTACTCATACCTATACACAAGCGGGAAGCTATACTGTATCATTGAAAGTAACAGACAATATAGGTTGTACAGATACTTATAGTAATGCGCCGCTCACTCTTCTTGTTACTAATTCCAAAGTTGGATTCAGGGCAGACACTGTTTATTGTCCTTCAGCTCTTTTACAATTCACGGATACTTCCTCAGGTCCGGGACTTTCCTACCTGTGGAGTTTTAGTGATGGGGGAACTGCTGCGGTTCAAAACCCGCAACATGCTTTTCCTAATGGAGATGCGGATTATACTGTAAAATTAAAGATCACAGATGCTGCGGGCTGCCAGGATTCAGTTACCAAAACAAATTATATTAAGATCAGGAAACCTAAACCAGCTTTTATTTTAAATGATACTGTTTCTATTTGTCCGCCATTGGTTTCAAGATTTACTTTCCAGGGACAGGATTATAAAAGTTTGCTTTGGGATTTTGGTGACGGAGCTACCAGCACGTTCCCCGACCCGGTTCATTTTTACAATCAATATGGCACTTATATTCCCAAACTTTATTTAATAGGAAATGGCGGTTGTATCGATTCGGCGGAATCGAAAGTGAATGTATATAATCCTTCGGGCAGCGTACAAATAAACTTTAATCCTGCTACTTCCTGCAATTCAGTTACAGCTAATTTCAATATAGTTAGTCCACCGACTTTTAAATTCCAACTCTTTTTTGGAGACGGGACTTCGGATACATCACAACAAAGAACACTAAGTCATTTTTATAAATCTCCCGGAAATTTTATGCCTTACATATATCTGTATGATAGTTCAGGTTGTGTAATTAGTATAAGCTCTCCTACTCCGGTATATGTGTATGGAGCAATTCCTTTATTTGGAAAAGATAAAAAAGAATTTTGCGACCAGGGAGATGTAAAGTTCTCTAATTTCACTCTCAATAATGATCCTGTAATCTCCAACACCTGGGACTTTGGTGACGGCACTACTTCTCCAGCCCAAAGCCCTACTCATACTTTTTCAGGTCCGGGTCTTTATTCAATTAAATTAAATGTGGTAACGCAAAATCAATGTGCAAGCAGTTTTACAGATACGGTACGGGTGTATCGTACGCCTCTTAATACTATTACATCAAGGGATACTTTATGTCTTAACGTGGCAGAGCAATTCAAAGGGATATTAACTCAACCTGATACATCAATAAGCTGGCAATGGAGTTTTGGGAACGGAAGTTCCTCATCACAACAAAACTCAACTGTTACTTATGGAACCTCAGGTAATTTTAGTGTCCAGGTAACCGCCACTAATAAAATCGGCTGTTTTGCCACGTCAACAAAAAATATTTATGTAGCACCGCCACCAACTGCAACTGCTATTACAGATCCATTGATCGTTATATCAGGCAGTGGCACTAATCTCAATATGAAATACACGGGCAATATCATTTCTTATTTGTGGACGCCGCAATTAGGTCTTGATTGTTTTGATTGTCCAACTCCATTTGCCACACCAAGAACAACTACAAAATACACAGTAGCAGTACAGGACAGGTACAGTTGCATTAATAAAGGGAATATAACGGTGCAGGTGGTTTGTGACAACAGGAAGTTTTTTATTCCTAATACATTCTCGCCAAATGATGATAGTAGCAATGAAATCTTTTATCCCAGAGGAGTCGGTTTATTCAGAATAAAATCATTAAGAATATTTAATCGATGGGGAGAAATGGTTTTTGAAAACAGGGAATTCCAGGCAAATGATGCATCTGCCGGATGGAATGGAATGTACAAAGGGAAAAAAGCAACTCCTGATGTATATGTTTACCAGGTAGAAATCTATTGTACCAATGACCAGGTATTTAAATTAGCAGGCAATGTAGCCCTAATACAATAATGGTGAAATGAAAATATGAAAATGAAGAACAAATTGAAAATAGTATTGTTGCTGCTGAATGTCTTGTGCCTTGCGCCTTGTACCTTCTCGCAGGATATACATTTTTCTCAATTTTTTGAAGCACCCCTTTGGAGAAATCCGTCACTGGCCGGCATTTTTACAGGTGATGTAAGAGTGCAGGCGGTATATAGAGATCAATGGAACAGTATTACCAATGCCTATAAAACCGGATCATTGAATGCAGAATATAAAATGCCTGTTGGCAAAGGCGATGATTTTTTTACAACCGGTATTGAAGTATTATATGATAAGGCAGGGACCATCGGTTGGACATCTACTCATATTTTACCGGCAATAAATTATCATAAATCACTAAGCTCTGATCGCAACCAATATTTATCATTAGGATTTATGGGAGGTATAGTTCAAAGAAGGTTTGATCGTTCTAAGATGACAACCAATAGCCAATATGATGGGCTGGGTGATGGGGAAAGTTTAGTGAATCCGCAATACACTTATTTAGATGGCAGTGTCGGCATGAGCTATAATTCTAATCTTAACGATAACCCTTATAACAACTTCTTTATCGGCGCTGCTTATCATCATTTCAACAGACCGAATAATTCGTTTTATCGTAATGCAAATATTGAATTGAATCCCAAATGGGTTTTTTCAGGCGGGCTAAAATTTGGTGTCAGCGATTATGCCTACTTAACAATACAGGCAGATCATTCAATGCAGGGAAATTTCAATGAAACAGTTGCAGGTGCCATGTATGGATTAAAATTAGGCGCTGATCCATCTAATCCCGATTATACCATTCATGGCGGAGCTTTTCTAAGATGGAATGATGCATTGATACCTGTTATCAAATTAGACTACTCTCCTTTTTCAGTTGCATTAAGCTATGATGTAAATATTTCAAAGCTTAAGCAATCCACTTATGGACGTGGTGGCGTTGAGCTATCCGTTTCTTATATCGGTTTTCTGAAACGAATGGATAAATCGACGATCAATTCTACTCTTTGCCCGAGGTTTTAATAACTTTCAACCATTTGCTTATTTGTCATCGGGGTTATTCATTTTAAAAACCATTGCCGCTAAGCCTGCTCCCCCAAAACAACCAAGAAGGTATATCCAAATATATTTCCATGCAAAGATCTTCATAACCATTCCACCAACAGCTACTGCCGGATTAAAAGTACCGCCGCTGTAATCTCCAAAGCAAAAGGCCATTGCCATTACTGTAAAACCAATTGCAAGGCCAAAATAATTATTTCCAGCATTTGCTTTTGCAACAGCGACATTTAATACAACATAGGCTAAAGCAAAAGTTCCTAATATTTCTGCAACTAATGCTTTTTTAATAATTAGTTGTTGAGTCATTGCCGGCGGCAACTCTTTGAATACAGAAATTATCAGCGCTGCGATTACAGCGCCTGCCAGTTGGCTGATCATATACCCGATCATTTCATTGACTGAAATTTTTCTATTAATAAAAACAGCCAAAGTAACTGCCGGGTTGTAATGTGCACCGGAAATATGCCCGCCGGCATAGATCATTACCATTAATGCGGCTCCTATTGCAAGTGGGTTACCTGTTAACCCGATAGTAAGAACAAGAAAAAAGGTGCCGATAAATTCAGTGATATACTTTTTCATAATGTTGGTTTGTCGCAAATGTCCGGAATTACAAAAAATAAAAGAATATAAAGTTTTAGCCAGTTAGTTGTTTCTTTGGAAAAAGGAAATAGAATAGTCTTACCCTTAATTTTTAAATCAGAAAATGAAAATTGAAATTGGACAGCCAGCTCCTGATTTTACACTGTATGACAGTGAAAAAAAACAGGTTTCCCTTAATGATCTAAAAGGTCAAAACATATTGCTGTTATTTTTCCCATTGGCTTTTACAAGTACCTGTACAAAAGAACTTTGCTCTGTCCGTGATAATATAAGCTGGTATAATAATATAAACGCAAAGGTGCTGGCTATTTCTGTTGATTCATTGCATACACTGGCTAAATACAAAGAAGAGCAAAAACTCAATTTTACTCTGCTAAGTGATTTTAATAAAGAAGTTTCTACAGCTTATAGCAGCATTTATGAAATGTTTGGATATAATATGAAAGGAGTTTCCAAACGTTCTGCCTTCGTCGTTGATAAAAAGGGTATCATTCGCTACACCGAAGTCCTTGAAAACGCCTCTGAGATCCCTGACTTCAATGCAATTCGTCAAATATTGACCGATATAAACTAAGTTTTAGTTAAAATATCCTATTAATCAATACTTAAGGCTTTGGTTTAGAGACTGTTTATTTTTCAAGTAGTTTTACCTTGCTCAACAAAAAAATTCGGCCTATTTTTCGAATAATAAAAGTAAATTTGTTTCGTTGAGACGAATTCTACCCATATTATCCTTTATTCTATTGACGGCCATCAGTTCACAGGGCCAGTCTTCCAGAAGCATCCCTGCAGAAGGAAACGAAAGACTTATTAAACTATACCCCAATCCCGCTACTTCATTTATAACTTTTGATCTTCAAAAAACTTACGAAAAGGGTGTATCGATCCAGGTGTATAATTTTTTGGGGAAAAAAATGTATGAAAGCCAGAATGTAACTGAAAAAGTTACTGTTGATCTTAATGAATTTACCCGTGGCATTTACATTTATCATCTCCGCGATACAAACGGGAAGATCATCGAATCAGGTAAGTTCCAGGTTTCCCGTTAATTACTCTACAAGCAATTCTATTGGATCTGAATGATAAGAAATTTAAGGTATTGTGTATTTTCTATGTTCCAGATAATAGGATGATCCGGCGATTGAGTTTGAAATACAACCTGTCTTATTTTCCGTTTTGCATCTTTGGCGGCCATATCAATTATTTGCAAAAACAATTCAGAGCTCACCAGATTGGTACAAGACGATGTGACAAGAAACCCGCCTGGTTTAATTAGCTTCATACCCCGCAAATTAATTTCCTTATAGCCTGTAATTGCTTTTTGAATTGTTTCCCTGCTTTTGGTAAAGGCCGGAGGGTCGAGCATTACGACATCATATTGTCTTCCTTCTTTTGCCCATTGCTTTAATACGTCAAACGCATTGGCAGTTTCAAAACGACAAATATCCTGCACATTGTTGAGTTTTGCATTTTGATTAGCCTGCTCAACAGCGTACGCGGAAATATCCAATCCCAATACCGATGTTGCTCCATAGTGAGCAGCATGAATTTCAAAAGTGCCTGTATAGGTGAAGGCCCCCAACACATCAGCGCCTTTTACAATATGCTCGATAGCCCTTCGGTTATCTTGCTGATCCAGAAAGTAGCCTGTTTTCTGTCCATTCTCAATATCGACATGAAATTTCAACCCATTTTCATTAATGATTATTTGTGTATCGAATGGGGCAGATAAAAAACCTTTTTGTTGTGAAAGACCTTCCAATTCTCTTACAGGTATATCATTGCGTTCGTAAATTCCTTTTGGATTAAAAATTTTATTTAATGTATTTACGATAGCTGGCTTCCATATATCAATGCCAAGGGCCAGCGTTTGAATAACAAAATAATCATTGAATTTATCTATGATCAGTTGGGGCAATGAATCCGCTTCACCAAAAACGAGGCGGCAATTTTCTGTATATCCCAATTTTTTTCTGTACTCCCAGCATTTTAATATCCGGTCAAAAAAAAACTGCTCGTTTATTTCGTCTGCTTTATTCCTCGTAAGTAGTCTTATTACTATTTGTGACCTGGGATTAAAATATCCTTTGCCAATAAACTTTTTATCGTAAGTATATACCTCTACAATACTGCCGGGATCCATTGATTCTTGTAGTGATTGCGGCTCAACTTCATTATTGAATATCCAGGGATGATCATTTGCTATACGGGTTGAGATCTTTCTTTTAAGAAATATTTTATTCATAATAAAACATGCAATCTACAATAAATGACCGGGCTTATATTTATTGAAACTGTGGCATTTGTTTTTACATTACAACGTCATTTTGTCCATCATCAGGCCTTGGCAATATTCTTGTCAGCCTTACCTTTGCAGACAATTTGTAAAAAATGGCAGAAAAGAACATGAAAGAAAAGGAAAAACATGCTCCTGAAAATAGCGGGCAAGATATTATCGATAGTGAAAACGTTGCCTCGCAAACTCCTGAACTATTGCAGGAAGAAGCAGAGTTGAAGAAACTTCGTGCCGAACTGGAAGAATCGAAAGATAAATATCTGAGAAAAGTAGCTGAATTTGAAAATGCAAAAAGGCGGAATGCCAAAGAAAGAATTGAATTGATC
>Ga0105249_10002608_pt1 | contig 15618 bp, 10 predicted proteins | sample KBSS44metaG_FD_81522 | JGI IMG/M metagenome (GOLD analysis project Ga0105249, IMG submission 81522) | Switchgrass rhizosphere microbial communities from Kellogg Biological Station, Michigan, USA - KBS S4-4 metaG | ecosystem: Host-associated > Plants > Roots > Rhizosphere > Soil | place...
CGATCGCGTGCCGCATATCATCAGGCGCGAGGAACTGTCCTTTCTTGATATTGACGACACGCCCGGTTGCGGCGGCAGCAAGCAGCAGATCGGTCTGCCGCGAAAGGAACGCCGGGATCTGCAGAATGTCCGCGACCGTCGCGGCCGGCTCAGCATGTGACGGCTCGTGGATGTCAGTGACGATTGGTACCCCCGCAGCCTCACGGACGCGTGCCAGCACCCGGATCCCCTCGCGAAGGCCCGGCCCGCGAAACGATGCCGCAGAGGTGCGATTCGCTTTGTCGTACGACGCCTTGAACACGTACGGCACGCCCACGCGTCGCGCGATGTCGCGGACGGCGAGCGCCGTTTCCACCGCGTGGTTCTCGCTTTCGATCACGCATGGGCCGGCGAGGAGGACCAGCGGAGCGCCGGCTCCAATCGTGATCCCTCCGACCTGGATCGGCTTCACGCCGGTTACCCTACCACGGAGGCGGTGTCGTGCTGCTGCGCGGCGAGCTTTCGCGAATGACTCGCCTGAACGAACCCGCCAAAGAGGGGATGGGGATCGAGCGGCTTCGATTTGAACTCCGGATGGAATTGCACCGCGACGTACCACGGATGGGACGGCAGTTCGACGATCTCGACGAACTTCCCATCGAGCGATCGCCCGACAATTTGCAGACCGTGCTCGGTCAACGCCCTTTCATACAGACAGTTGAATTCGTAGCGATGACGATGTCGTTCGTGGATCACCGGTAGACCGTAGAGCTGATGGGCTCGTGAACCGGGCTTCAGTTCGCAGGCATACGATCCCAGCCGCATCGTCCCGCCCAGGTCATCGACACCAAGGAGGTCGCGCAGCTTGTAGATGACCTTCTGGGGGGCGTCCGGGGCACACTCGGTTGAATCCGCTTCCGGCATTCCGCAGACGTGGCGAGCGAACTCGACGGCCGCCCATTGGAATCCGTAACAGATGCCAAAGTACGGAATACCCCGTTCGCGCGCGATTTCCGCGGCGCGCATCATCCCGCGCGTGCCACGATCGCCAAATCCCCCAGGCACCAGGATGCCATTTGCCCCGTCGAGCAGCTGCTCGCCTCCAGGTTGCTCGAGCGCTTCCGCTTCAACCCATCGGATGTTCACGCGCAAACGGTGCTTGAACCCGCCGTGGTAGAGAGCCTCGTTCAGGCTCTTATACGAATCCTCGTAGCCGACGTACTTGCCGACCACATGAATCGTGATCTCATCCGACGGGTTCTTGATCCGATCGACCAGGTCGATCCATGCGCCCATGCGCGCTTCGGTCTGCGGCAGATTGAGACGATTGAGCACGATGCGATCGAGCCCTTCGGCCGCCAGCACGAGCGGCACTTCGTAGATACTCGATACGTCTTTCGCGGTGATGACGGCTTCCTCGTCGACATCGCAGAACAGCGCAATCTTTTGCTTGATGTCCTGATCGAGAAAACGATCGGTCCGGCAGAGGAGGATGTCAGGCTGAATACCGATCGCTCGTAAGTCGCGGACGCTGTGCTGGGTCGGCTTGGTCTTCAATTCTCCCGCCGCGCCGATGAACGGCACCAGCGTCAGATGAATGTACAGCGTGTTCTCGCGTCCGACGTCCTGACGCAACTGCCGAATCGCTTCGACGAACGGAAGCGACTCGATGTCGCCAACCGTGCCGCCGATTTCGACGAGGACGATGTCGACATCCTTGGCGACGGCCCGGATGCTGTCTTTGATTTCGTTCGTAATGTGTGGAATGACCTGCACCGTTCGGCCAAGATAGTCGCCGCGGCGCTCCTTCTGAATGACCGATAGATAAATCTTTCCGGTGGTCCAGTTGTTATTCCGTCCGGTGACGTTGCTGGTAAACCGCTCGTAGTGGCCGAGATCGAGGTCGGTCTCAGCGCCATCATCGGTGACGTAGACTTCGCCGTGCTGGTACGGGCTCATCGTGCCCGGATCGACGTTGATGTACGGGTCGAACTTCTGTAATGCGACCCGGTATCCGTGTCCTTCGAGCAGCGCGCCAATGGATGCCGCCGCGAGTCCCTTGCCGAGAGAGGAGACGACGCCGCCGGTGACGAGGATGTATTTGACGGGCCGCTTCGACTCGCCGCCGGTTTTCTGAGTTGCATCCATGTTCTGCTGCTGCATCGTCCTGTTCGTGTCCTTTTCTAGTCCGAGCCCACACCCGCGCGAGCCTTGGTCGACTCGCTGTCGATCGCCACTCGCACGCGCGCGAGATCCTCGGCTGTGTCCACGCCGATTGAATCGAACCGCGTTTCAATCACCTTGATCCGAATGCCGTGTTCGAGCGCGCGTAGTTGCTCGAGCGCTTCCGACTTTTCCATCCGCGTTGGCGGAAGCGCCGCGAGCTTCATCAGGCATTCGCGGCGGTAGACGTACAGTCCGACGTGCCGCCATGCCGGGGCCGTTGGCGAGTCCGGTCTTACAAACGGGATGGGCGCCCGCGAAAAATACAAAGCGAAGTCATTCTGGTCGACGACCACCTTGGTGACGTTCGGATTCTCTTTTTCAGTTTCATCGTCGATTCGACGCCGGAGCGTGCTCATCATGAGCGCCGGGTCGCTGGAGAACGGCGCAACGGCTTCATCGATCATCGCCGGCTCAATCAGCGGTTCGTCTCCCTGAACGTTCACGATCAACGACGCCGACAGATCCGGCGCAATCTCCGCAATCCGGTCTGTGCCGCTCTGGTGTGACGGCGACGTCATGCGTGCGACCCCTCCGAACGCGTGGACAGCACGAAAAATCCGCTCATCGTCAGTGACCACGATCACTGACTGGATGGATCGCGCCGAGGCCGTGCGGCGGTATACGTGCTCGATCATCGGTTTGCCGCCAATCTCCGCGAGCGCCTTGCCGGGAAGTCGCGACGACGCGTAACGAGCGGGAATGACGGCGATTGCGGAGACGAAAGCGGAATTGAAAGGAGGCCCGAAGCTGGAAACCGGGGGCACGGCAAATATTACCACAACTGCACACGACGTCATGCGCGTGCGCGGCGATCGTGCCGCCGTCATCCGCGTTCGCCCGAGTTTATCCGCGGCCCGAATAGTAGTAGGATAGACCTGAGATCGAGTCGCGATCGATCGAGTCCAAGAAAACGTTCATGACGCCTACACGCGCGGCCGCGTATCTCGGTGGCGGGATGCTTCTGGCGGCGTGGCTTGCTTCAGCGGCAGGAGTGGGCCGTCCGTCGATTCCGCCGGTCGAGAACCGCTCACCCGAAGCCGTGCAGTTGGATGCCCTCGCCTCCGACGTCCAGTCACAGGCGATGCGTCTTCGCCAGCGTCTCGCCGCTGCGCCCGCACCTCGTGCCACGATACGGAATCCGTTCGAGTTCGTCACGTTGCCGCCACCACCGGCCGTCATCAGAACACCTGTCGTGTCCGTCCCTCCGGTCGTTGACGTTCCTCCAGAGCCCAATCTGGTGCTTATCGGGGTGGCGGAAGATGGATCGACGCGAACCGCGATGGTCCAATCGGGCGACGAATTGATGATGGCGACCGAAGGCCAGACCCTCGTCAGTCGTTATCGGGTTGTGAAGGTGGGCACCGACGCGATTGAGTTGGCCGATCTCGTAACCGGGACTACACGGCGGCTGTTCCTAAGGATACAAGCTTCACTTCTCTGATCGCTTTCGCCGCGCGTAGTTCCTCAATAGCAGCCGTATTCTGAGAGCCCTCGCCTGGTCGTTGGTCCAGATTGATGACGCCGACCGCTCCGCCCTTCGCGCGGCCCAGGGCGAACGCGCCGATATTGATGCCATGACGGCCCAGGATCGTGCCGACCTCGCCGATCACGCCGGGTCGATCGTCGTTGCGAATCACTAACACTGTCCCGAGCGCATCGAGCGGAACTTCGACATCCACGCCGTCGAGCATCGTCAGACGTGGGCTGTCCCCTTCGAAGACCGTTCCCTCGACCCATCGCTCGCCGCTCGTCGTGTGCAGTTTTACCGAGAGGATATTGGCAAGCGCACGCGGGCGCGAGCTGCGCGACTCGATGACCTCGATGCCGCGTTCGGCGGCAATCGCGCGCGCATTCACCACCGTGACGTTTGACGACAGCATCGGTCGAAGCACACCGGCGACAACCGAGCTGGCAATGAGGTCGGCCTGTTCCGACACGAGCGGGCCATAATAGCGAATTCCGATCGCCTGCGTGCGTCCATCAGCGATTTGCGATACGAGCATGCCGACGCGCTCGGCGAGAACCATGAACGGACGCACCCGTGCGAACTCCTCGCCGCGAACCCCTCGGAAATTGACGGCGTTGCGAATCACTCCTTCTCGAAGGAAATCTCGAAGCGCCACTGCCGTCTCGATCCCAACCTGCTCCTGAGCTTCGGTTGTGGACGCGGCGATGTGAGGAGTGGCAATGACCTGGGGCAGCTTGGCGAGTCGCCATTCCGTTGGTGGCTCACTTTCGAACACGTCGAGACCGGCACCCGCAACATGCCGTGATTCGATTGCGTCTGCGAGTGCCGTTTCATCGATCAACTCACCGCGCGCCGTGTTCACGATTCGAACGCCGGCTTTGCACTTCGCCAGTTGCGATGCATTGAACAGATGTCGCGTCTCGGGAGTGGCTGGGAGGTGCAGGGTGATGTAATCGGAGTTCGTGCACAGATCGTCGAGCGAAAGAAGGTGAATGCCGAGAGTTCCGGCGATTTGTTCCGAAATGAATGGATCGTGGGCAACGAGGTGCATCCCGAACGACTTGGCGCGCAGGCCCACTTCCTGACCGATTCGTCCAAGACCGACAATTCCCAGTGTCTTTCCTCGGAGTTCGACGCCGGTCAACTTCTTCTTTTCCCAGACCCCGCCTTTCATCGACGCATCAGCGGTCGGAATCATTCTCGCCAGCGAGAGCATGAACGCCATCGACAGCTCGGCAACGCTGATGCTGTTCGCACCCGGCGCGTTCATCACGACGATGCCGCGATCCGTCGCGGCGGGGACATCGACGTTATCGACTCCGGTTCCCGCTCGTGCGATGGCTTTCAGTTGAGGTGCTGCACTGATAATCGGCGCCGTGACTCTGGTCGCGCTGCGAACGACGAGAGCATCGGCCGTGGCGAGGTCGCGAGTCAGCTCCTCGGCGCTGCGGCCGCTACGGGCGTCCACCGTCCATCCTGGGACACTTCGGAGTAGTTCGACCGCGGAAGAAGGCAATTGATCGGCAATGACGATGTGCATGATTCAGTCTGTCAGTATAATGTCGTGTTTCGATCATTCGAAAGCGCGCGCGTTTTGCGTCAGTGCGCGCACCATGATGGTGCAAACCGCTCGAAATTGCGGATTGGCGCGGGACGTCATGCACAGCTGTTCGCGATTTCCACAAACTTTTCCACAGTTTCTGTGAAGATCGGGTAACGTGTGCCGGGTGATGTGACCTAAATCTCTTATGGCTACTTTTACAACTGTCAAACCGCCGTCCACAGGCACCGCCATCTCGCGAAAGAACGGGCGACTCGTCGTGCCTGACAACCCTATTATTCCTTTTATTGAAGGAGACGGCACCGGTCCCGACATCTGGCGCGCCAGCGTTCGTGTGCTCGACGCCGCAGTGGCAAAGGCGTACGGCGGCAAACGCAGCCTCGCGTGGATGGAGGTCTACGCCGGCGAAAAAAGTTTCAAGGCGTACGACAACTGGTTGCCTGACGACACGATCGAGGCCTTCCGCGAGTATTACGTCGGCATCAAGGGGCCGCTCACGACACCGGTCGGCGGCGGAATCAGATCGCTGAACGTCGCACTCCGTCAGTTGCTCGATCTCTTCGTTTGCCTGCGCCCCGTTCGCTGGTACAAGGGCGTCCCGTCGCCGGTGAAACATCCGGAAAAAGTCGATATGGTGATCTTCCGCGAAAACACGGAAGACATCTATGCCGGCATCGAGTACGCCGCCGGCACGCCGGAGTCGCAGAAGATCCTGGATTTCTTTGCAAAGGAATTCCCGAAGGAGTTCAAGAAGATCCGGTTCGGGAGCGCCGAGGCGTCGGGCGAGTGGCAGAAGATGCTCGAAGCCATTGGCGCGCCGCAGCGGGAGGTGCCGGTCCAGGTCGGCGTCGGCTTCAAGCCAATCAGCTACCTCGGGTCAGAGCGACTCATCCATAGTGCGATCAGCTACGCAGTCGCTAACAAGCGGCGAAGTGTGACCCTTGTTCACAAGGGGAACATTATGAAATTCACCGAAGGCGCGTTTCGTGACTGGGGGTACCAGGTTGCGAAGCAGTTTTTCGGAGCAGTCGAGATCGATGGCGGACCGTGGTGCCGCATTCCGGAGGGGAAGCCCGGGGCGGGCATTGTCATCAAGGACGCGATCGCCGATATTACCCTTCAGCAAGTGCTCACGAGACCGGACGAATTCGACGTGATTGCCACGCCGAATCTGAATGGCGACTACTTGTCGGACGCCCTGGCGGCGCAGGTAGGCGGCATCGGGATCGCTCCGGGTGGCAATATCAACTACATCACTGGTCACGCGATCTTTGAAGCGACGCACGGCACCGCACCAAAGTACGCGAACCAGGACAAGGTGAATCCAGGATCGGTGATCCTGTCCGGTGAGATGATGCTGCGGCACCTGGGCTGGCCGGAAGCCGCCGATCTCGTCGTCAAGGGAATGGATCGCGCCATATCAGCCAAGTACGTCACCTATGACTTTGCACGGTTGATGGAAGGCGCTCACGAAGTAAAGACGTCCGAATTCGCCGACCGCATGATCAGCAGCATGTAGAGCAGGCTTTCGCGGAACAGCGATGCGAGCGCAGCGAAGCGAGCCACCGGAGCGGAGCGGGGCACTGGGGCCCCCGCGAGCGACGGTGCAGGGGAGTCCGAGGGGCGAAGCCCTTCGGAATAAAAAATGAATCGTAAGGTCACGGTTGTTGGGGGAGCAGGCGCGGTTGGCGCCACCGTCGCCCGCGCTATCGCGAACAGGGAACTCGCCGACGTCGTCATCATCGATATCGCCGACACGAAGGCGGCTGGAATCGGGCTCGACATGTTGGAGGCCTGTCCGATTGAAGGATCGGACTCGCGCGTCGTTGGCTACGGCGCGAACGACGAAGGCTGGGCGGCGACAGCCAATTCGGACGTCGTCGTCATTACCTCGGGTGTGCCGCGCAAGCCAGGGATGAGCCGCGATGATCTGTTGAATGTGAATTACAAGATCATGCAGTCGGTGACCGAGCAGATCGTCAAGTACTCGCCAAACACGATCATTGTGCCGGTTGCGAATCCGCTCGACGCAATGTGTCAGGCTGTGTATCGTCTGAGCAAGTTTCCGCGAGAGCGGATCATCGGCATGGCCGGCGTGCTCGATTCGGCGCGTATGCGGACGTTTATCGCGATGGAAACTGGCGTGTCGGTCGAGAACATCCACGCGTTCGTGCTCGGTGGACATGGCGACACGATGGTGCCGCTTCCGCGCTACTCGACAATCGCCGGCATTCCCTTGCCGGACTATCCCGGGCTGACCGCGGACCGCATCGCCGCAATCGGCAAGCGCACAGCCGATGGCGGCGCTGAAATCACGAAGCTGGTAGGAACGAGCGCGTGGTATGCGCCAGGCTCCGCGGCTGCCGAGATGGTGGAGATCATTCTCAAGGACAAAAAGAAGATAGTGCCGTGCTCCGTGTTCCTGCAGGGGGAGTACGGGATTCGTGACCTGTTCGTCGGTGTCCCGGTCAAGCTCGGCTCCCGGGGCGTCGAACAGATCATCCAGATCAAGCTGACCGCCGAGGAAGACGCGGCTTTGAAAAAATCTGCCGCGGCCGTTAAGGAGCTGACCGACGTTATCGGTGTGTGAGCCGAGAGCGCGAACGATTTCTGTGCGGCCGATTCCCGTTTAATTCTGGTGGTTCCAACCTCACGGCCCTCCCGCCTGTGGGCCGAGTTGGTAATGTTTACTTCGTCGCACCGCGTGTGAACCCGTCACCGTGGAATGTTTACCCGGTAGCACGTCCCGACTCATCACTTCATCGCACGCGTCCCCGATCATTGGGTGATTCTCGCCCATCTCCATTGACTGCACTGCAGATGAGGTCGGCCGGGCAGACGTCTTGCTGTTGGTACCTGCCGTGAGCCCTGCGATGTTTCGTCAAGGAAAACCCGGATGGTTTCAGGTTCGTGGTCGAGACGCGTTACATACCTCTTCGCGCTTCTAGCCTCTCTCATCTGTTTCTCGAGCCTTCATAGATACACCGCGGCGGTTGCACAACAAGCGAGCCTTCCGTCACCCTGGAGCGCGCAAGACATCGGGAGTCCGGCGATTGCCAGCACTGGATCGTTCGATCAGGGCACGTTCACGATCACTGCGGCAGGCGCGGACATTTGGGGCCAATCGGATCAGTTCAACTTTGTTTATCAGCAGGTCACCGGCGACGTCGAGGTGATCGCTCGCGTCGATTCAGTCAGTGCGGCACACGCATGGTCCAAGAGCGGCGTGATGATTCGCAGTTCGTTGGCGGCAAACGCGGCGCATGGTTACGCCTTAGTGTCCGCCGGCCGGGGTGTCGCATTCCAGCGCAGGCCAGATGACGGCGGCTCGAGCAACAACACGTATGGACCATCGGCGGCTGCTCCGTACTGGGTGCGGCTCATCAGATTAGGAACTACGGTCACCGCCTACGCTTCGCCGAATGGAAATACGTGGTCGACGATTGCGAGCAAAACCATCGCGCTTGGAGCTACGGCGTATGTCGGCATCGCAACGACCAGTCACAACACGGCGGCGGCAACGACCGCCGGTGTGTCCCAGGTATCGATCACTCCGCTCTCGTTGCCAGCAGGGCAGCAGGCCGTAGACATCGGTGCGCCTTCAATCAAGGGCTCGACCTCGTACCGCAAGGGTGTCTATACCATTCACGCCGGTGGAACAGACATCTGGGGGACCTCCGATCAATTCCATTTCGTCTACCAGCAAATGACTGGCGACGGTGAAGTGATCGCGCGTGTGCAGTCGCTCAATAATTCGAACACGTGGGCAAAGACCGGTGTGATGATTCGCGAAACGCTGGCGGCTGACTCTCGACACGCCCTCGCGCTCGTTTCGGCCGGCAAGGGATACGCATTTCAACGCCGCATCGATCCAGCCGGGATCAGCCTGAACACCGCCGGTTCCCTCGGAGTTCCTCCGGGATGGGTGCGGCTCGTTCGTACCGGTTCGCGAATTGACGCCTCTCAATCCACGAACGGCACAACATGGACGCCTATGGGGTCCGACGCAATCCCGATGGCTGACACGGTCTACGTCGGTATTGCGACGACAAGTCACAGCGCGAGCGTTGCGACCGATGCGGTCGTCGATAGTTTCAAGGTCACTCAAACCGGAACGACGACCAATCAGCCGCCGACGGTGGCGATCACCTCGCCAACCGGAGGAAGTACCTTCACAGCGGGAAACAACGTCGCGGTTACCGCGGCGGCGAATGATTCGGACGGGACTGTCAGTCGTGTCGATTTCTTTGCTGGCACTACCCAGATTGGCTCCGCAACGAGCGCACCGTATTCAGCGACCTGGTCGAATGTCGCCGCCGGCACGTATTCGTTGACGGCGAAAGCGGTCGACAACGATGGCGCCGCCACCACGTCGCCGCCGGTCAGCATCCAGGTGAGTGCTGCCGCGAACCAGCCCCCGACGGTGTCGTTGACTGCTCCAGCGAACGGCGCGAACTACACCGCACCGTCGACCATCTCGTTGGCCGCTTCCGCGAGTGATGGCGATGGAACGATCACGAAAGTGGAGTTCTACAACGGAACCACGCTGCTGAATACGGATACGACGACGCCCTATTCGTACGGTTGGAGCAACGTCGCTGCAGGGACATATGCCGTGCGTGCGGTGGCGTATGACAATGCCGGCGCGAGTGCAAACTCGACGACGGTAACAATCACCGTCTCAAGCAGCACCTCGAACGGATTAATCGCTTCGTATGCAGTCAATGAAGGCACTGGTTCGGTTGTCAGCGACAGTTCTGGAACCGGACCGGCCGGGACCATCACGAATGCGGCGTGGACGAACGGCCGATACGGCCAGGGGGTGTCTTTTGCTGGAAATGGTGAAGTCAACTTCGGAGACGTCGACTTAACCGGTTCGTTTACCGTAATGGGCTGGCTCCAGACGCGCAGTCTCTACAGCGGAACGTGCGGTTCTTTCGTCATGAAGATGTACGACTATGGCTTCGAGATTTGTGGCGGCCAGCTCTACGCAGAAGTGGCGGCCAACAATGCGTGGACTGGCAGGGTCGCCAAGACCCTGACGGCTTCTGATCTGAACGTCTGGAGACACGTAGCGTTGACGTATGACGGCAGTACTGTGCGCATGTATTTCGGCGGGAGCCTGGTGAACAGTGCAACCGGGGCTCATACCACGAACAATAACCCCCTTCTTTTCGGGCATTGGTTCCCCGGGGCAGGTGAATACTTCGATGGCTTGGTGGACGAAGTGCGCCTTTACAGTCGGGTATTGACCGCGGCCGAGATTCAGACAGACATGAACACTCCGATCAGCGGAACGACTGGCAACAAGGCACCGACCGTGACGCTGACTTCGCCAGCCAATGGCGCCTCCTTCACGGCGCCCACGAACATCACGTTGACTGCTTCCGCGAGCGACACCGACGGAACAATTGCCCGTGTCGAGTTTTACAACGGCACAACCCTGCTCAATTCCGACACGACCTCAGCGTACTCCTTCACATGGTCATCGGTTGCTGCTGGGACGTACTCGCTGCGAGCCGTCGCTTACGACAACAGTGGTGCGAGCGCCACCTCAACGACATCCACAGTTACTGTGGCGGGTGCTAATCAGCCTCCCACGGTGGCGCTCACTTCACCAACCAACGGCTCAATTTTCACCGCTCCGGCCACCGTCACGCTCAGCGCAAACGCAAGCGACACCGACGGAACGATCTCCAAAGTGGAGTTCTACAACGGTACGACGCTGCTCAATACCGATACGGCATCGCCTTATACCTTCGCATGGTCGAACGTGGCGGCGGGCATTTATACGGTCAAAGCGATCGCTTACGACAACAGCAATGCGAGTACGTCGTCAGCGACGAGCACTATCACGATCAACACCACGACGACGACGCCGCCGACGGGGGTCGTCTTCACGGCCTCTCCAGATCACGCGACGCTCGTGATCAACTACGAGCTGCGAATCTACGCCAGCGGGGCTAATCCAAACACAGCCACGCCGATCGCGACTTCGAATCTCGGCAAACCTACGCCGGGCGCAAATAACGACATCACGGTGAACCAGGCGACGTTCTTCAGTTCGCTCACCGTTGGCAATTACGTGGCCGCGGTCGCGGCGGTTGGCACGGGAGGATCGTCGGTCAGTACTGGGGTAACGTTCATTCGGTAAGGGGAAAAGGGTTATCCACCGGTCACCAACATCGCCCTCAAATACTCGCGGTTCATACGAGCGATGTTGGTGATCGAAATCTCCTTCGGGCAGACAGCTTCACACTCCCCTTCGTTCGAGCAGCTGCCGAATCCCTCGGCATCATGACGTTCCACCATCTTGACGACCCGAGTGTGCCGTTCGACCTGGCCCTGAGGAAGCAGCCCGAGATGGCTGATCTTCGCAGACGTGAACAGCGCCGCAGATGCGTTCTTGCAGGCCGCGACGCAGGCACCGCAGCCGATGCACGCAGCCGAATCCATCGCCTTATCGGCAACAGGCTTTGGAATCAGGATGGCGTTCGCATCCTGTGCGCCGCCGACGTTGGCCGATGTGTAGCCTCCGGCCTGAACGATTCGATCGAATGCGCTGCGATCGACAACGAGATCCTTGATGACGGGGAAGGCCTTCGCCCGCCATGGCTCGAGCGTGAGCGTATCGCCGTCGTTGAATCTCCGCATGTGGAGCTGACACACGGTTGTGCCGGGGTCCGGTCCGTGGGGAATCCCGCCAACCAGAAATCCACACGCGCCGCAGATTCCTTCGCGGCAATCTGAATCAAACGCAATCGGATCCTCACCCCTCACAATCAACGTCTCGTTGACGACGTCGAGCATTTCGAGAAACGACATATCGGGAAGGACGTCATTCGCGACGTAGTCGACCAGGCGTCCGGGCTTGTCGGGTCCGGCCTGCCGCCACACCTTCAGATTGATTCGCATGTCCGCTTTACTTGTAACTTCTTTGTGTCGGCTTGACGTATTCGAACGTCAGCAGCTCCTTGTAGAGCCGAGCCGGTTCTCCCACACCCTGGAATTCCCACGCCGCCACGTATGAGAATTGGTCGTCGTCGCGCTTGGCTTCGCCGTCAGGTGTCTGACTCTCCTCGCGAAAGTGTCCGCCGCACGACTCGGTGCGATGCAGGGCATCGAGGGCGAGAAGTTCGGCAAACTCCAGGTAATCGGCGACGCGGCCCGCGTACTCGAGATTCTTGTTGAGCATGCTGTGCGGACCAGGAACGGACACGTTCTGCCAGAATTCCTCACGCAACTCGGGGATTCGCGCCAGAGCCTTTCGCAGCCCCGCCTCATTCCTCGCCATACCCACATCGTCCCAGAGCACAGCCCCGAGCTCGCGATGCAGTTGCCGCGGCGTCTTCGCGCCTTTCACCGACAGCAGTCGCTCAATGTTGCTTCGAACGTATGTCTCTGCCTCCTTGAAGGCATCGTGATCGGTCGTCACCGCCGGGAATGACGTGCTGCCGAGGTAGTGGGCCAGCGTATATGGAATGACGAAGTATCCGTCGGCGAGCCCCTGCATCAAGGCGCTCGCACCGAGCCGGTTCGCTCCATGATCGGAAAAATTCGCTTCACCGAGGACATGCAACCCCGGAATCGTGCTCATCAGGTTGTAATCGACCCAGAGACCACCCATCGTGTAATGGATCGCCGGATAGATTCGCATCGGAACCTTGTAGGGATTCTCGTCGGTGATCTTCCGGTACATGTCGAAGAGGTTGCCGTACCGACCGCGAATGACGTCGACGCCGGGACGCTTGATTGCGTCGGCGAAATCGAGATACACAGCGAGGCCGCTATCGCCCACGCCGCGCCCTTCGTCGCAAACCGACTTGGCATTGCGCGAGGCGACATCCCGAGGCACAAGGTTGCCAAAGCTCGGATATCGCCGCTCGAGATAGTAGTCGCGCTCCGCTTCAGGAATCTGTCCGGGTGGGCGGCTGTCGGCAGGAGCTCTTGGCACCCACACGCGGCCATCGTTCCGAAGGCTCTCGCTCATCAATGTCAGTTTCGATTGATGAGTGCCGGACACCGGGATGCACGTCGGGTGGATCTGCGTGTAGCACGGATTGGCGAAGAACGCTCCGCGCTTGTGTGCGCGCCACGCGGCGGTCACGTTCGAGTTGACCGCATTGGTCGAGAGGTAATAGGCGGTGCCGTAGCCGCCGGTACACAAAAGGACGGCGTGTCCGGCGTATCGCTCGATCGCGCCGGTGACCAGGTTGCGGACGATGACCCCGCGCGCCTGGCCGTTGACCAGTACCACGTCGAGCATCTCGCGATTCGCAAGGCTCTTGACCGTTCCCTTCTCGACCTGCCGCATCATTGACTGATAGGCGCCGAGAAGGAGTTGCTGCCCGGTCTGGCCGCGCGCATAAAACGTGCGCGAGACCTGCGCCCCGCCAAACGATCGGTTGTCGAGCAATCCCCCGTATTCACGGGCAAACGGAACACCCTGCGCGACACATTGATCGATGATGTTCACGCTGAGCTGCGCCAGCCGATAGACGTTCGCTTCGCGCGACCGATAGTCTCCGCCCTTGATCGTGTCGTAGAACAGCCGATAAATGCTGTCGCCGTCGTTCTGGTAATTCTTCGCTGCGTTGATGCCGCCCTGCGCCGCGATACTGTGGGCGCGGCGGGGACTGTCCTGAATACAGAAACTCAGGACGTTGTAGCCGAGTTCGCCGAGCGACGAGGCAGCAGAGGCGCCGGCCAGTCCTGTGCCAATGATGATGACGGTGTACTTGCGACGGTTGGCGGGATTCACCAGCTTTGATTCGAAGCGGTGACGATCCCACTTTTCGGCCAGTGGTCCGTTGGGCACTCTGCTGTCGAGTGTCGCGCCGGTCAGTGCGTCAGATACACCCACACGGGTATGCACGCGAGCCCTCCGCCGATGAGTACGGCGAAGACGATGCCCCAGATCGTCAGACGCCGTGTATAGAGTGGATGATCGATGCCTAGAGATTGAAAACTGCTGGCGATTCCATGTCGCAGGTGCAGCCCAACGAGAACTGTCGCCACAAAATAGAAGGCGACCCAGGTCGGATGGCTGAAGACTTCAAATTCGGTGCGCGCGAGATCGCGAATCGAATTGTCGCTGACGGTCTGATACCACGCGCCGTACTTGAACTGTTTGACATGCACGAGCACGAACAGCGCAATCACGATTCCGGACCAGATCATCGTCGATGATGCGAGACTCTTGCGGCTGGTGTGCCCGGCGAACTTCTTCATCTTGTAACCGGCCGGCCGTGCCGCCCGGTTGGCAAAATAGTTCGTGACCGCTTTGTAGATATGAAGAAGAAAGATCGCCAGTAACCCGATTTCCACGGGGATGACGAGCGGGTTGGAAACCAACCTGTGCGAGTACTCGTTGAAAATCTCTGGCCCGGCGAAGATAAGTGCGTTCCCTATCAGGTGGAGAATCATGTAGGCAAATAGCGCGAGCCCGGTCAGACCCATAAGTAATTTGGTTCCGACCGATGAGGAAAACGCACGCCGGAAGGTGGACATCAACGCAGCTCCGAGATCCGATCGATTGTACTACGCGCGCCCTTGATCGAGTCGGTCGGCCCGGCACATGATTAGAGGATTGCGCGCACAGCGAGCGCGCTCCAGAGAGCCAGCGATCGATTCATGAAAATCCACGAGTATCAGGCGAAAGCGATTCTCGCGCGGCACGGCGTGCCGGTGCCGCAGGGAGAAGTGGTGTTTGCTGCCGCCGACGCGGACGTGGCGGCCAAACAACTTGGCGGCGGCGTCGTTGTCGTCAAAGCGCAGATTCACGCCGGCGGGCGCGGCAAAGGCGGTGGCGTCAAGGTAGTGAAGGGGCCGGAGGAGGCGGCCCGGGCAGCCGCCGACATGATCGGCATGCGCCTGGTGACCTACCAGACGGGACCTTCCGGGCAAGTCGTGCAGCGCGTGTTGGTCGAGCAAGGCGTCAAGATCAAGCGCGAGCTGTATCTCGGCATCGTGATCGATCGCTCGACGGAGAAGGCAGTGCTGATGGTGAGCCCGGACGGCGGCGTCGAGATCGAAAAGGTTGCGGAGCACACTCCCGAGCGCATCTTCAAGGAGTACATCGATCCGGGGATCGGCCTGGCCGGTTATCAAACACGAAAGCTTGCCTTCGCGCTTGGGCTCGAGGGCCCCCAGTTCCAACAGGCCGCCAAGCTCATGAACGCCGTCTACGACGCGTTCAAGAATACCGACGCATCCTTGATCGAGATCAATCCGTTGATTGTCACAGAAGAGGGCAACCTTCTGGCGCTCGACGCGAAGATGAACTTCGACGATAACGCACTCTATCGCCACGCGGACATCAAGGAATTGCGCGACGTCAGTGAAGAAGAGCCGCTCGAAGTGGAAGCGTCGAAGTTTTCGCTGA
>Ga0105249_10002611_pt1 | contig 15611 bp, 13 predicted proteins | sample KBSS44metaG_FD_81522 | JGI IMG/M metagenome (GOLD analysis project Ga0105249, IMG submission 81522) | Switchgrass rhizosphere microbial communities from Kellogg Biological Station, Michigan, USA - KBS S4-4 metaG | ecosystem: Host-associated > Plants > Roots > Rhizosphere > Soil | place...
AATTAAGGAAGTGGAAAATAGAGAATAACAAAACTTCAAAAGAGATTGCGTCTCTTTTGAATATTACTACTCAAGCGTATGGCAATATCGAAAGAGGAGAAAGCGATATTTGTATTACCAGGTTAATTTTTCTCACAGAATATTATAAAAAATCTCTTACGGATCTAATTCCTAATGAGTATCGAAACTTCGAAAATAACCATGACCCAAAAGAAAGTGGCAGGATAATATGGTAAGACTTTTTTGATAGAGAAATGATTGTTTGAGAATGATGCATTACAGCCATAGGGTTCTTGATAGCTGATCGAACCGATCCGGCTGATTATTAAAGTTAGTTTTGAATACCAGAAAAAAAATTCCTGGAATCCGTCTCTGAAAAGAATTAGGGTAAAGTGTCCGCAATTCAATAAGGCGCTTAGTAGCAAATGTGTGACGGGTAATGTAGAATGTAAGTTCTTTATTGATGCCGCAGAGGTCGGCAATTTCTTTAAGGTACACATTCATTTTCTGATTGCTTAATACCGGTAGTAATCTTCCTTCATTCAAAAATTGTGGATGTTGTTTGGGGCGACATACAACGAAAAAGTATTTGCGATGGCAGGATATTCATTGAACGTCCAGCCGGAACAAATGCCGTATTAAAAATATTTTGCTGAAGATAATATTTGTAGCTTAATTACTTACGTCAAGCTCGAACTGAACCTGGGTAAAGATTCGCTGCCGATTGCTCTTCCGTCCAGCCCTGCTAATGCAAATACTCATGTTAGCGGCAGGTATAATATTATTTTAAACTTACTTTCTTGGAACTTTTACACTTTGACCATCTGGTAATATCCAGTCAAAATGAGTTACTATACCACTGGAATTTGTTCTGAAAACAATTGTGCTTAAATCATCTTTTGTAAAATAAGTTGAATCATTCAAGGGATAATATTGAATCTTCCGGTCATTTATTTCAAACTGATAAAGATGTTCGTTTTCTACCCGAAATGTGTCAGCAACATCCATTGGAAAACCATAAATGCCCTCATATTTCATAAGCTTTGCCGCCTCAATCTTTACAGGTTTTCTGTAGTTGGTTCCTAACGGTCCCGAATTTCTAAGAACCATTTTCCACTGACCATCAAAATTCATGAAAACTTTTGAGATCCAAATATCCTCATATAAAGTATCGTTGTTTATTAGCTCAAACATTTTAGCTTGCCCTGTTAAAATAGCCGTATTATCATAAAGTCTAAAAGTTATGTTATGTATCGTGTCAGCGTAGCCATCAACAAGGTCTTGACTTGCATCATACGAAGATGTCAACAATGAACCATATCCTGTTATAGTCAAAAGACTATCATGACAAAACTCCGCATATTTAGCACTTCGTTCTTTTTTATTGCTCCGATTTTTTAATAAGCTTTGCTGCTCGGAATTTATTTTCAGGATAATGTTTTTAATACTGTCTGTATTGAGGGAGTTGTTCTCTTTTGTCAAAGAGGTGTTGCAACCCGTGATACAATTAACTGTTAGGAGTATGGTTGAAAAAAGGTGGTTAACTTTCATTATTGGTCTAATTGATTTCGGTTTTTGCAATACTTGCCGCTAACGGTCAGGGCTGTCTGCTGTGCTGATATTCCGTGATTTGTCAGCCCGAACCGATGCTGAGTAAAGTTAATGCAGTTGATGTTATATTCTGTCGCTCGGCTTTATTCGTTCAGCCCGGACTGCAGATGATAAGCGAACGGGACGATGAGTATATATTCTTCAGCCAGCATAACAGAAAAACCCCATGTTGGCGGTAGTTGAAAGTCATCTGCAATTGAATTATTTCAATCTTTATTCTGTTTCTGCCCTTCATCTTTTGTTTCGGTCCGCTAAAGTTTGTATTCAACATTTGTAAAGCTCACTACCAGCCACTTGCCGGAGTCCTTACTTAATACGTAAGTGCCAATATTGCCCACAGAACTAATAGACCTCACTTGCACTATTGCCACATCAGGTTTGAGAAATCTTATCTTTTCAATCGTGTAGGTCTTTTGGCTATTCTTGCCGGGTCCAGCATGAAATTGAATAAGGTCTTCTTTAATAGCTTGTTTTCCCTTATTCCATCTTCCAAAAGCATTTATATGGTCTATATCGTCAGCATACACTGAAATCATTTTCTCTGCATCATGAGTATTCCATCCCTCATAAAAACGGGCCAATAAATCCCTGATTGCCGTTGAGTCTTCCGATTTTAAGGATTGAGCCGCTAAAGTATTAGCAGGCAATGTGCAAATGATTGTAAGATAGATGCACAGATAACAAATGTTTGGGAGATACTTTTTTATCATATAGGTTTTTTATGCGAGATTTTGCCATCTAGTAACGTTCACTGCCGGCTTAATTACCGCCAACGGTTACGGCTTGGCGATGTGGTGGTATTTGAAAATCGTCAGCCCGTAACCAATGCTAAATTTATAATTAAAAATCCATTGTTTATTCTATTGCTTGGCGTTATTCGTCGGCTGAAACTGAAGCCGAATAGCAAATAAAAAGTTGAGAATATATTCGTCGCCCCGCCATATTGCCAAACCCCCTGTTGCATGCAGGCTTGTTTCGTCAACGACTTAATGTCAATAGTGATTTGTCAAATAAACCTACTTTGTCTTGAGGTACGTTTTTATAGCCAATCCAATAACCTCTCTTTTGACTTTCAGTCCAGTAAAAAATTTCTTTCCAAAATCTTCCATCTGATTGTTGTCCACTTATTGTCGAGTCAGAAGTTATACCTCCAGGCGGTGGATTAAAACCGATAGTTTTATAATTATTGTTGTTAGGTGTCACAAAAGCCCAGTCACTTGTATAATATATAAATGAACTGTCAGGATATATAATTGTGAACCACAAACCGTGTCCACCAATTGTAGTATTTACTTTCTTGTCACCGGTTGGTGCTTGAATTTTAAAAACAGTTTTTTTAACTTCAATTCGTTCCTTCGTCAAACCAATAATTGTCCGAGAGCAAGCAAACAATGTCAAGGTCATTGTCAGTAAAAGTGGTTTGTTTAAAATTTTGCGAAGTGTCATTTTAAGCCTGCATGCAACGGACAGGGCTTTGTGCAGGCAGGGCATTGTTGTTTGTCCAGCCCGGAACCGAAGCCCAATAAGAAATAAAAGTACAAGATAACAACTAAAAGCTTGGGCAGAATTCTGTCCAGCCCGAACCAAAGTACAGCGATGCAAACAGTCGAATTTTGAACGTCCAGCCCTGCTTGCACAAAACCCCATCCAATGTTTACATTTTAATAAATTTATTTAATGAGGAGAGGAATAGATTCAGAAAGAACAAAGAGCGGAATAAGACCGTAAAACCGCATTGGCAAATAGCCATTACAACATGACAGTCCCCGCTCTTTTTCTTACCCGATGCTGAACAGTTCAACAAGCTTGATAGAAAGCCTGCATTAGGATAGATAGCACAGTGTAAGAGTGTTCTTTCCGTTTGTTTTTTTCCTGTACTAAAAATACTACAATCGCTTCAAAACAGAAATGATTATGGAACCAAAAAAATTATGTTGCGGGATAGATGTTTCCCATACTAAACTGGATGTTTGTTATCAGAATAACCTGGGTGAATTATTTCATCTGCAGGTTGGCAATAACAACAAAGGGTTTGAAAAGATTTTAGAACACACTGGTATTGATTATCATTTTGTGATGGAAGCCACCGGTGTTTATTACATACGTCTGGCTTTTTATTTACATGAGCAAGGTTGTAAACTAAGTGTGATCAATGCTCTTTCCATTAAGAGATATATCCAGATGCAGTTGGAGCGCAACAAGAGTGATAAAAAAGATGCAGGTTGGATTTGCCGCTATGCCATTGAGCAATGTCCGTCGTATTGGGAAATGCCCGACAGTGCTTATTTTGAGAGCAAGCAACTGTATAATACAATAAGAGAGTATGCCGAACAAATCAAACGGTTCAATAATCAACTACATAGTTTGCGTTTACTCCCGGTACCCAGTAAAGACACAATAAAGTCTTTGGAAAAAGTAAAGAATCTGTTAGCAAAAGAAATAAATAACCTGGAAAATAAACTGGAAACACTGTTACAGCAATGGCAGCCGGCACAACTCAAAAGTGTAGGCAGCATCAAGGGCATTGGTAAAAGAGCCACAGCAATGCTGATCGTATTTACACAAGGATTTAAACACACACAGAGTCACCGTCAGTTAATAAGCTTTGCTGGTTTAAGCCCCACAGAATATAGAAGCGGCAGCAGTATACAAGGCAAACCAAGGATATACAAACGGGGAGGAAAAAATCTACGTGATGTACTGTATATGTGCTCCATGAATGCCATTAAAACCAACGCAGCATGTAAAGCACTTTATGAAAGATTAAGAGCTAATGGTAAGACAGGCAAATAAGCTTTGATAGCCGTGTGTAACAAATTATTGAAACAGGTATTTGCAGTCGTTAAGAACAACACATTATATCAACCGAATTACTGTTCAGCAAAACCGTAAAAAAATGATTTTTTTATTTGGTTTTTTACACAGTTCATGTTGTGCGCATTCGGGTCAAGAGACCCAATCCATTTTGCTTAGAAAATATTTAGTCGCTCCGGGAATAAAGTAAAAGCTTGAACCAACTGCAGTCATTTGTCCAGTCTTCTTACTGCCGCTCATCTTAATAATGAATATTTGTTTATGGCTATTGATGTCCAAAACGATGCTTTGATTACTTTCTATGGCTGAAGGTATAAAATTTCCTATTGGAGTCTTAACATAGTCTGCATGAAATGTGTCCAGTTTGTTGTGCTTGGCAACGTTGAATACAGAATCAACAGGTGTGAAGTCTCTTTTGTACGATTTCAACTGGGATGAAGTAATGCCGGAATAATCTTTACCTCTTTTTATCATACGTTCTCTCGACCTAATTTGCTTCTTTAGTCCATTTCGTTCTTCTGTCAAATGTTTCATGAATAAGTCGTAGTCAACAAGTATTGTCGCTTCCGATAAATGAATAGCAGCTACTCTTTTAAATGAAATGTCCACCAATTTAATTGTGTCGGTCTTGGTGATTTTGTATGAATCTATCTGCCCCTGAACAGAAGTGATTGCAGAAAGTGATAATATCAAGAAAATCGTTCTCATGGTTATTGCGCACAACGTCAGGGCTTGGCGATGTGGCGATATTCCGTGTTACGTAAGCCGGGACTGGTGCTGATCAAAGATATGAAGATGAAAATATATTCTATAGCTTGGATTTATTCGTCAGATTGATATGTCGCTGAGCAGCGTTATATCGATCAGGATTTATTCGAAAAGCCGCCATGACGCCAAACCTCTTGTTAGGCGCATTTCATTTTCGCTTATCCAACATATCACAAATCCCGGAAAATTGTTCTAAATAAAGTTTGGCTTGAGAAGTAATTGTCTGTTTATTCCAAGAATTTTTAGAATTCGGAATACCGTGTTCCGTGACTGAAAATATCGAGTCATTGTCAAAGTAGTATTCGCATTTATACGGCTTTGTAATTAGTGAAGTGTCTATAACAATAGCCTTAACTATCCGTTGATCGCTGTAATAAAATGCTGTGTTGCCAAAATTTACATACTCATAAACAGCTTTATGCAGAATTCGTTTTGACGTGTCAACCGTGTAGAGATGTCTCAGAAAAACGTCGCCTCCATCGTCTGAGAAGAGTGGGTGGACATAAACACCAGTATTGCTTCCTGATTTTATGATACTATCAATAGTAGCGACAGTTTTTTCTATTTGCGTAGTATTCTTCGCCTGCTGAGATAGGACAATAGTAAAGGAAAATGTAGCCAGTGTCAGAAATGCGATCTTAATTGCCATAAACCAATAACTTCAGAACATAAAATTTTATTGTCCAGGCATCGAGATGATTCTACGTTTGCGCCTAACTCAAAAATATGCGAAAGTTTTGAGCCAGCATAACTTGCGGTTTTTTTGTCAGTTTTCTGATTATCAAAATTTTCGCCACATTGTTTCAGGCGTTTAAACTTTCGCAAATACAACGGTCAGGGCTTTCTGCTGTGCTGATATTATGTGTTCCTTCAGCCTGAACTGTTGCTGAGAAAAGTTAATGCAGTTGATGTTATATTCTGTCGATGAGATCTATTCCTTCAGCCCGAACTGCAGCTGAAAAGCGATATGTCGATCAGGATATATTCTTCAGCCATCATAGCCCTTAGGTTTACATCATCAAATTCATTTTAATTTTTTATCAATTTTTGACTAATAATTGCCTTCATGAAACAAGCCACTATCTTATGCCAAGCAATTGCTGTAGCTCGTTGGCCCTGGAATAGTTTTAATTAGATTTATAAAAGTATTTTCAAGAAGCGTCGTCGCCCCGCCATATTGCCAATACAATAATGTTAGCATCATAGGCTTTTCTGTCTGTCTTTATTCAGGTAGTCCTTTTCCCGCATTAATGAATTTCTCTAAGGTGTTGATATGACCATTCCTCCCTTTTTCACAAACATTATAACATTCAACTTCCGGTACCAGGCCAATATGAGTAAAATCAATTTTAGTTTTACTATTTTCTTCAGAAAGGTGAAAAACAACTTCGGTGTTATTCCATTCTTTTTTATCTTGAAACCAGGGTAAATAACAATCAGTAACTTTCCAAATCACTTTTTTGTCTGGCACCAACTCGCTGACAACAAAATCAACAAAAGAAGGTTCTCCAAACGGAACGGTGAATTTATTATTCAATTTCTCAGCACTGCCCGTAAAATCTTTTTTCCACCAAAGATTTACCTGACTGATTTTTTTCATTGCCTCTTCTGCAGAAGCACTAACCATAATGGTTTTGTGATAGTTTTTGTTTTCCATTTTTACTCGTTTTCAATTGTTCTGCAAAGAAAGACAAAGTAATCAACGTAGTATTGTAAAAATCGGGAGTGCTATTCTCTGTAATAACTTTCACCAAAGTTGTTTGATTGCTTTTCAAACTTTGTAGGCGGTAATCCAGTGAAGCGTTTGAAATCTTTGATAAAATGAGATTGGTCGTAATAGAACTCGTAAAAATCATTCTTGAAAAATGATTTTTCATTGCCGGTAATAAATGCCTGATAGTATTGTTTGAAACGAATAATAGAAGAGAAATTTTTCGGACTTACGCCTAATTTATCATTGAACTTTATATTAAGCCAACGACTGCTATAACCTGTTTTCTTTTCTAATTCTTTAATGGTTATTCTTCCTTTTGAAGCAATGAAAGGAAATACTGAAATAGTTAAAAAGTTCAATGCTTATCTTATTTACCTGGAATCTAAATTATATGATGCACATTATACATTACTACGAGAAGATGAAGTCATCACTGTAGAAGCACTTAGGAACAAATACACTATCCAACAAGAAAATAAGTCAAGATATGCAACTTCTCTATTCAAAATTTAAATGCAAATCTGAGTCAAGAAATGAAAAAATAGGGCAATTAGATTAGAGAAAGCAACCGAATATGTTCGTGCCGGATAAGGTTATACATGGCATGGCGTAATTTCAAGTTAATAATTTAAGTCGACTTAAGAATCTAATGGAGATTACAAAGACTTCGGTAATGGAAGTTGCAAAGATCAGTGGGCTGGCGACTTATCATAAGTGTATGAGGGAGTTGGTTGAGTTTATTTACATACAATACGATCTGTCATGTAATCCGGCTATCAATAGTCAGGTGCGTTTATTAAAAGTATATGATCGGAATGTTTCTGTTGAGCAGTACCCATTAAATAACATAATTAGTCAGGCCTTAGTGCTTGTTTTTTAAAATCAGTAAAACTCATCCCGCAATTATTTTTAAAAAATTTGCTGAAATGTGCCAAGTTGTCAAACCCGAGACCGTATGCGATCTCTTTCATTGTTACCGTGGAATAAATTGCTTTCCTTTTTGCTTCCAAAATAATTTGCTGCTGAATATGATGGCTTGCGGTAAAGCCAGTAACTTTTTTAACTGTCCGGTTTAAATAATTAGGTGTTACACAAAGTTGTCCAGCATAATCGCTTACCATTTTTTGATTAATGAAATTCTTTTTAAGCAGGCTCATGAATTTCCTTACAAGTTCCGCTTCCCTGGTTTGAATTACATCACGGTCTGATTCTTTAAGGTTTCTTGAAAAATAGATCATGAATATGTTGAGGAGCCCTTTCAGTAATTCAAGTCTCTGATTAAAATAATTACTGAATTCCCATTTCATTTTTCTCACAATCACATCAAGATCATGATTCGTATCCTCGTCTACTTTGATCGCTGCTGCTTTGAAATCCTCGTTATACCTTTCAAGCCATGATGAGTTATTTGAATATCCTTCAGATAACCAAATAAATTCAGGAGCAAAAGAAATGTAGTAACCCTCAGCACTGCTTTCAAAATTGTATTTGCGAACACAACCAGGTGCCAGGCAATAAATATTGTTATCAGCAATTTCAAAGTTCTGTTCATCAACCCATAGAATTCCCTTCCCTCTTTTTATCCATAATATTTCAAAGCGATTTAGTTTTTCTGCATCAGAATTCAAAGAAAGTTGTTGTGATTCCATCCACTCCATTGTATGGATTTCAAATCGCATATTTTTCTCGGCATTTCTTTCGTCGTGCATGTAGTTATTAATCTTTGAAAACGGAGCTTGGATATAGTTATAGGCGGTATTCATATTAGAGAAGTTAGTTGATGATCGATTTGGTTTTCGTCACGCTGATAAGCCAAGCGCCGTGCCATCTTTTTAACTGGCTTATAATGTGATACTTGTGTAAAAAGTAAGAGAATATTATTGGCGATATTTCGCTAATTGGTGATGTCTGACATGGTATTTCAATATTATTATTATATATCTTTAGTTATGCCGAAACTGCCAAAGACGATAACATCAAAAACAATTGGAAATGCCAGATGCAGATGTGATTGATGGGTTAAAAAGGGAGCTAACAGAGAAACAGGTATTACTTTCACTCAATAACGACATTGCTTCTGTTCGTTACAGAAAGGATATACTTAAGATAATTCATCCAAAGCTTAAAAAGCTCTTTGCTACTGATGATATTTTTATTTGCCTCATTGATAAATCAAATCGCACATTGAACCCTTTTCTTCGGGTTGCCGGAGGGAGACGTTGCGGGTCTGCAGAATATGAAGCGGTATTGAATTCAAACTTTCCGTTAAATGATACATTCATTGATAGAATTGTACAAGCAAAGAAGCCAGTTATATCTGATTTAGTCGAGCTAAATAATTCAAAGGACTCGCCTGAATACATCAGAATATCAGAAACATACGGACTCGCCGAGAGCCTCTCAAGATCTTTACATCATGGTGATGATCTCATAGGCGTCTTGACTTTATGGTCTGAAAATAGAAACTCATTTACGCAAAGACATGCGGACTTAATTGAAAATATTGCGGATCAAATATCAATTGTTATTATAAATATTCTGGCTAATGAGGAGTTACAACAAAGAGAGAAAGAAAAAGATATTTTATTGACAGTAAGCAGGGAGTTTACATCGGTTAGAAAAAGAGAGGAGCTTCTCCCGTTATTGAAAAAGCAATTCGAACGTTTTTCATTTTATAGCGATGTTGTTATTGCAAAAGTGGATGATAACAATAAGACCTTTAGCGGTTTTGTTGTAAATGAGGAAACGGGTCGTATTAAAGACCCGGAATATCCAGAAATGAAGGATGCACATCATCCATTTCCAGATGGTGTTTTTGACGTGGCGCTACAATCAGATAAACCGATTGTATTTGATGTTGAAAAATTAGCGAAACAAACTGATCCATTGCCATACATAAGATTCATTTATGATAATGGCACGGTAGATATGGTTGGAATTTCTTTGCGTGATGGCTACAAGGCAATCGGGGTTTTGTTCTTGTTCTCTGCTCAAAAAAATTCTTTCTCAGAACTTCAATTTAATCTTGCTCAGGGTATTGGTAATCAATTAGGCACTGTTGTATCCAATATTTTAGCAAATGAAAAATTAAAAGAACAGTTAGAAGAGATCAACCGCTACAAGGAGCAACTTGAAGAAGAAATGCAATATTTACAGGAAGAGGTAAGCAGTGGATACACTTATAGTGATATAATAGGTAATGGGCCCGAGATGCAAAAAGTTTTTCACCAGCTCTCTCAAGTTTCATTTGCAGATAGTACCGTATTAATATTAGGAGAAACAGGAACTGGTAAAGAATTAGTTGCCCGGGCGATTCATAATTCATCGCCACGGAGAGAAAAGTTGATGGTAAAAGTGAATTGTGCAGCAATGCCTGCGAACCTCATCGAGAGTGAATTGTTTGGTCATGAAAGAGGAAGTTTTACAGGTGCTACCGAACGTAGAATAGGAAAATTTGAATTAGCAAATCATGGTACACTTTTTTTAGATGAAATTGGTGAAATGCCCGCTGAGCTCCAGGTAAAATTATTAAGAGCAATACAAGAAAGGGAAATTGAACGTGTCGGAGGAAAATCGACTATCAAAGTTGATGTCCGGATAATAACGGCTACTAACCGCGACCTTCAGACGGAAGTGGATGAAGGCCGGTTTCGTCGTGATTTATATTATCGGCTCAATGTATTTCCTATCATGCTGCCATCACTAAGAGAAAGAAAGAAAGATATCCCGGTTCTCGTTTCACATTTTATAAATAAATACTCAAAGAATACCGGTAAAATAATTAAGAATGTTTCGAGTAAGGTTATGAAAGAATTGATGGCTTATAATTGGCCCGGCAATGTAAGAGAACTCGAACACCTTATAGAACGTACTTTACTTACTACAAACAGCAAAATAATTAAAGAAGTTCATTTGCCTTTACATAACACGCTGGAATTAAAGACTGCGTTGAAAGATGAATATTTGAAGACGCATGAGGAAAACGAACGGGATCATATTATCAGGGTATTGAATAAATGTAATGGAAAGATTTATGGTCCGGGAGGCGCTGCAGATATCCTGAATCTTCGTGTATCTACTCTGAACTCAAAAATCAAAAAACTGGGTATAAAGAAGAACAAACTTTACTCATAAGATTGCTGCGCTGTTGAAATGTATAACAAAAGGTATGGTTTGATAAATTAAAGGCAAGCTGGAATTCATACATTGATAATATAATGCGTGTCAGTTTACCCTTACCATTTGAGCAGAATCGGTCATCATTAAAAATTATCACAATGAAACTGAGATCATTTTTTTTTGTGCCTGTGTTGTGGAATTTACAAGTTGATGCACAAAAAATCATCGGAGCAAGAATACCACTGCCGGGTGAAGAAAAAGAGATATTAGTGGAATTGAAAAGCAGCAAACCTGGTATCAACGAGATTGAATCGATGTTGAAGCTTAGTGCTTATTATCTCTATTTACCGGGTGAAGAAAAGGAAGATCTGGATAGATCAATGTCCTATGCAAAACTTGCAAAGGAGCAAAGCTTAAGGTTGAACTATGAAGATGGATATAATGAATCCTTAGTGTTAATCGGTAATACATTGGATGAAGGCGGTCAGTCTGATCTGGCAAATCCAGTTTTTGATACAGCTATTCAACATATTCAAAATCTATCACAAAAAAGTGAACTTTTAAATCAACCTGCAAGAGAGATCAGGTCTTTATTTCAGCTGGCAAGAATTTATATAACCCGAAGCAGCTTTGAATTTGCTGAAAAGACTTTAAAGGAAGCATTAAATATCTGCCAGGCAAGAAGATTTACTCATCTTCATTATACTTATCAGCGAATATCATTTCTGTACATGCTGAAGGGAGATATAAACATGGCACTTTATTATGCCCTGGAAGTTTTAAAAAGTATGGAAGCGACGGGTGACTATTCATCTGCCGGTAGTTTTTATTATGATATAGGGTTTATTTATCGGCAAATCGGGCAGTTCCAAAAAGGGATCGATTATTTCGAAATGGCCTACAATTTTTACAAACGAAAACCATCTTGCATTATATTTCCACTTGCAACAGCCATTGCTGAAGCCATGACCAAGCTAAACAGAGGTCAGGATGGCATCTCGCAATTGCTAAATAAAACAAAACAATATCCGCCCACGAAGATATTTGAAAAAAGAGAAGTGGAATGGTCATTGGGCACATGCTATAGAGTGATCAAAAAATATGATTCAGCTGAAGTACATTTTTTAAGATTATTGGAGCTTCAGCGCAAGGATCGTCCTAATGAAATAATCCTGGATACAAAAGCATTGGGCCAGTTGTATGTTGAATGTGGCCAGTACAGTAAGGCAAAACCCTATCTTGATAAATGTCTTGCTGCGGGGTTTTTTACCGGAAGAGGTTTATCACATCTTTACTTTCTTTTGTTCAAAGTTGACTCTGCAGCTGGTAATTATTTGCTGGCCATAGATCACATAATGAAGAATAAAGAGATAGATGAAGAATTGTATAAGCAGGCGAAAATAAGAGAGAACCGGGAACTACAGATAAAGTATGAAACCGAGAAAAAGGACAAGAACCTAAAGATCAAAGGACAGAATATTCTATTGCTTACGAGGTTGTCTCAACTACAGCAGAAAAACATTCAGCAGGCAGAATTAAAATTTCAATTTGATTCTTTGTCAAAAGATCAGAATATAAAGTTGTTAAACGCCGAGTCTGCAAAAAAGGATAGGGACCTTTTATTGAAACAACAGAGTATTGATCTGCTGGCAAAACAGGATCAATTGAAGCAGGCAAAACTTGAGCAAACAACCACTATGAAAAATGTTACCATTGCGGGTCTTGTACTTCTATTCATCATCCTTGCATTATTATACAATCAATACCGTCTTAAACAAAAAGCAAATAGGGAGATCAGTGAAAAGAATCAGTCATTGCAGCATTTGGTTGATGAAAAGGAATGGTTATTAAAAGAAGTTCATCATCGTGTAAAGAACAACCTTCATACGGTAATAAGTTTGCTGGAAACGCAATCAGCATATCTTAAAGATGACGCACTGGCTGCAGTAAAAAACAGCCAGCATCGTGTATATGCCATGTCGTTGATTCATCAGAAGCTTTATCAACTGGAAAATTCAACCAATATTAATATGTCGGTTTATTTGCCTGAATTGATTGATTATCTCTGTGATTCTTTTGATGTTCATCAACGTATTCGTTTTCGCTCAGATATAGAAAGTATCCAGTTAGATATTTCAAAAGCAATTCCGGTTGGATTGATATTAAATGAGGCGATCACCAATTCTATAAAATATGCTTTCCCGGGCAATGCATATGGCGAAATTCAAATTGAAATGAAAAGAACAGATAGTAATCTGATCAATCTTTCAGTAAAAGATAATGGAATAGGACTTCCTTTCGATTGGGAAAAGATTCAGAAAAATTCACTCGGTCTTAAGCTTATGAAGGGATTAAGTGAGGATATATATGGAAAATTTTCTATTGAGCGAATACATGGAACAAAAATAGATGTTGAATTCCCGGGAGAACTTGTTGTAAAAGAATCAAAGAAAAAAGAAAACATTCAAATAGAGGAGCTTGTGTCATGAGAAAGAAAATTCTGATTGTGGAAGACCAGTTTATTGAAGCCAATAATCTTCAAATGATACTGGAAAAAGCAGCGTACAAGGTGTGTACAATTGCAAGGTCTGTTCCCGTTGCACTTGAGATTGTGGAAAATGAGAAGCCTGATTTGGTCTTATTAGATATTTTTTTGCAGGGGAACTTAACAGGTATTGATCTGGCAAGAAAACTTCGGGAAAAAGATATTGGGTTTGTCTATCTTTCTGCAAACTCCAATAAAAAAACACTTGATGAAGCAAAGGTTACACGACCTTATGGGTTTCTTGTAAAGCCTTTTCGTGAAAAAGACATCCTGGTAACATTAGATATTGCGTGGTATCTGCATGAACAATACCTCGCCTCAAAAAAAATGCAGGAAGAAGCTTTTAAACAACCGGCTGACCATTCAACTATTCCTGAGTTTAAAAGTATAATTGGTTACAGCAAACCGTTACAATCAGTTTTAGATGCAGTATTGATGGTGGCTCGGTCTGAAACATCTGTATTATTGTTAGGTGAAAGTGGAACAGGAAAAGAAAAGATTGCGGAATGTATTCACAATCTCTCCTTAAAAAAATCAAAGCCGTTCATAAAAGTGAATTGTGCAGCATTGCCGCTGACATTAATTGAGTCGGAATTATTTGGTCATGAACGGGGCTCTTTTACAGGGGCGGTAGAGCGAAGAATAGGTAAGTTTGAACAGGCCGATGGAGGGACTATATTTCTGGATGAGATCGGCGAAATGCCTCCCGAAATACAGGTAAAGCTGCTACGTGCATTACAAGAGAAGGAAATAGAACGAATCGGAGGAAGAGATACCATAAAAGTTGATGTTCGCATCATTACTGCTACCAACAGAAACCTGGAAAAAGAAATAGCAGAAGGTCGCTTTCGTATGGACTTATATTATCGGCTCAATGTATTCCCTATCACACTTCCGGCATTGAGGGAACGTAAGGAGGACATTCCCTTGCTTGCATTGCATTTTACTCATTTGTATTCAAAAAAAATCGGTAGACCGGTTAATGATATTAGCCTGGATGCACTTAAAAAACTGTTGCTGTATGACTGGCCCGGAAATATCCGTGAATTGGAAAATCTCATTGAGAGATCCGTTTTACTTGCAACCGGAAATATTATTTCTGACATTGTATTACCAGAGCAGCATAAGACGATGATCAGTTTGACTGGTACAAAGGAAACGATCAAGACTATTGAGGAAAATGAACGGGATCATATTATAGCCGCCCTTAGAAGTTGCAATGGAAAAATTTCGGGAGAAGGTGGTGCAGCAGAGTTGTTGAACATACATGTATCTACGCTGAATTCTAAAATCAAAAAACTCGGAATAAAGAGAGAACATTATTTTACTGTCGAAAAATAACAACGCTTTGTAGTTATACTTGTAAATGAATATTTAAATAGTGGGAATGCTTGCATATAGAATTTCTTTTATTAGCTCCAGGCTATTTTGCTTGTTATCCCTATTGATTTGGTTTAAAGGGAATGCACAATCAGGGAGAAGTGAATGGCTTGATAAACTAAATAATGAAATACATTTATCAGCAAGGTATGATGCAGAAAAATTAATCAGGATTGACAGCTTACGTCGACAATTGATCAGCGCCAGTAATACTTTTGAAAAATATCTCGAACTATACAACGAGTTTTCTGTTTTTAATTTTGATTCGGCCTATTTCTATGCCATCAGGTTACAGGAAGCGGCGTCTGTATCAAAGGACAGTTTATTAATAAAGTACGCAAAGATCAAAACAGGTTTTGTACTGCTTTCAGCAGGTATGTTTAAAGAAGTATTTGATTCTTTAAATAGCCTTAACCCACAGGGCCTTGATATAGCAAGAAAAGCTGAGTACTATATTTTAAATGCACGTAGTTATTTTGATCTGTCGGATTATAACCAGGATAAAGTTTTCACTGACCTGTATAGTTCAGAGGCTGATAGGTTCATTGACTCTTTGCTTAGTATTGCTCCTCCAAGATCTTTTCAGTTTTCTTATTATAATGGTTTAAAAAACATTAGGCGGGGAAACGTCCGGGCTGCAACGCTATATTTTAATAAGCT
>Ga0105249_10002614_pt1 | contig 15602 bp, 16 predicted proteins | sample KBSS44metaG_FD_81522 | JGI IMG/M metagenome (GOLD analysis project Ga0105249, IMG submission 81522) | Switchgrass rhizosphere microbial communities from Kellogg Biological Station, Michigan, USA - KBS S4-4 metaG | ecosystem: Host-associated > Plants > Roots > Rhizosphere > Soil | place...
GTGTTCGTCGTCGCCGATGAGGTAGCGACCCGGATCGGCTGACAGCGTCGTTTTGCCGGTGCCGGAGAGCCCGAAGAACAACGTGACGCTCTGATCGTCGCCGACGTTGGCGGAACAGTGCATCGGTAACACGTCGACATCCGGCAGCAGGAAGTTCTGCACCGAGAACATGCTCTTCTTCATCTCGCCGGCGTAGCGCATGCCGGCCAACAGCACTTTGCGCTCGCCGAAGTTGATCATCACCGTTGCATCGCTCGCGGTGCCGTCGCGCAGCGGAACGCAGGTGAAGCCCGGCGCATTGACGACTTGCCAGAGCGCCTTCGACTTCGGATTGAATGCGTCGGGGCGGATGAACAGCGCGCGGCCGAACAGCGCATGCCACGCGTATTCCGTGGTCACTTCGATCGGCAGATAGTGCTGCGGATCGGCGCCGACATGCAGGTGCGACACGAACGTTTCAGTTTCCGCCAGGTGAGCCTGTACACGGTCCCACAATGCGTTGAACACCTCCGGCGCTACCGGCTGATTAACGGCGCCCCAGTCGACCGTGCTTTCCGTGATCCGATCCTTGACGATGAAGCGATCCTTCGGCGATCGACCGGTGCGTTTGCCGGTCTTCACGACGATCGCGCCGTTGGAGGCGAACTGACCCTCGCCGCGCAACAGCGCGAGCTCAGCCAGTTCCGCCGGTGACAGCTCGATGTAGACGTTCTTGCGGCGTGTGGTGTCGATATCTAATGCCATGACGATTCGGTTGCTCGGTGCTATGCGGGTGCGACTCGGGGGCGCGTATTATGCCAAACACCCCCCGGGCGGGCGATCGGGGTTGTAACGTGCTTGTGCGGTGTCGCCGCTACTGAGGGGAGCTCGGGAGACCCGCGGCAAGCGGTTCGAACAGCAGGCGCGCATCGATCGGATCGTAGCGATAATTCGCACCGCAGAACTCGCACGTGACCTCGATGCGGCCTTCCTGCGCGAGGATGTCGTCGACCTCGGCCCGGCCGAGGATGCGAAGAGTATTCGCGGTGCGTTCTCGCGAGCACGAGCAAGCGAACTCGAGATCCAGCGGCGACTGCAATCGCACCGCTTCTTCGTTGAACAGCCTGATCAGCAATTCATCGCTGGGCAGCGTCAGCAGTTCGCGATCGGTCACGGTGTCGGCGAGCATCTGAACACGACGCCAGGTTTCCGTGATCTGTTCGATTTGGGCCAGGCGCGCACGCTGCGGATCCGGCATGCGCTGCAGCATCAACCCTACGGCGGCATGTGGGCTGGCCGCCGCCCAGATGCGGGTCGGCAGTTGTTCCGACGTGTCGAAGTAGGTCTCGACCGCGCCCGCCACGGAATCGGCTTCGAGCGGCACGATGCCCTGGTACATTTGCCCACGATGCGGCTTGAGGGTGATCGCGAGTTGCCCGGCGCCGCCGACGCGCGCGCGATTCGTCGCATCGGCGTCACCGGCGCGCAGGATGCCGCGCACCGTCGCATGGTCCACGCACTCGGCCATCGCAGTCTTCACGGCCCCGTTGCCGCGGATCTGCAGAATCACGCTGCCGTCGAGTTTGATGCCTTGCGCCAGCATCGCGACGATCGCCACCATTTCCCCAAGCAGCTGTTCGGCCCCCGCGTCGTACGTGCGCCGCGTGCGGATCTTCTGCCAGGCGTCGGTCAACCGCAGCACGCGTCCGCGTACCGGTGCGTCATCGAACGTGAACGAGCGGATCTGATCGGAACTCAAAATTCGTCTTCCTCCGGAGTCGATTGCTTCAACCGCATCAGCTCGCGGCGATCGCGGCGGCCGGGCCGCATCTGCGGCGCGCCCATCTCGCCGAACAGACGTCGTTGCTTCGCGGCGTCGGCGCGTCGCTCGACACTTTCCGCCGTTTCACGATAGAGGCGTTCGGCTTCCGTTGCGCTTCCGCGACGCTGCGCGATTCCGGTGATGACGACGGTGTAGTCGCTGCTGCCGCGACTGATCTCGAGTTCGGCACCGATGCCGACCTCTTTTGACGGTTTCACGCGCTGTCCGCCGCAATGAACGCGGCCGCCGTCGATCGCTTCCTTCGCCGCCGAGCGCGTCTTGTAGAAGCGCGCGGCCCATAACCATCGATCGAGCCGCACCTTTCCGGCGTCGTTTGACGAATCGTTCACGTCGGCATGATCTCGTCGAAACCATTGAACGCAACGTGCGCGAGTTCGCCGCGCGGCGGACGCCCCGAATCCGGTTGCGTCACCGTGACCAGCTGCGCTACGCCGTGACGTTCGGCCGCCGACAGCACTGCGGCGTTGTCGTCGATCAACACCGTACGCGATGGATCGAACGGCAACGCGTCGTTGAGGCGAACCCAGAATTCTGTCGATTCCTTCGGAGCACGGAAGTCGTGCGACGAGAACGCGTGGTCGAGACGGGCGATCAATCCGGTGCACGCATCCTTGATGGAGAGGCTGCCGCGATGCGCGTTCGTCACCAACACTGCGTGCCGTCCGCTGGCCTTCAGGCGATCGAGAAATACTTCGGCATGCGGACGGTAGCGGATGAGGTGCGCCAGTTCCCGGTGCAGCGACAGCATGTCGAGCCGCGTGAAGCGAGCCCAATAGTCGAGGCAGTAGTGCTCGATCGTGTGGCGCGTCTCGACGAAATGGCGTTCGAGCGTCTCTCGCGCGGCGTGCGCCGTCACGCCGTGATGCGTCGCGTAACGTTCCGGCAACCGTTCGTTCCACAACACGTTGTCGTAGTTGAGATCGAGCAGCGTGCCGTCCATGTCGAGCAACACGGTGTCGATGTCGTTCCATTTGATCGCTGACATGTCCGTATACTAGCGCGCTTCGATCCGACGCCGTCGTCGATCACCGCGCGAGATAACGCATGCCCAACATCGAAGACCGCAAACGCCTGATCGACGCGCTCGTCGAAATCGTCGACGAGGCCGGTCGCGAGATCATGAAGGTGTACGCGTCGAACTTCGATGTGGTCACCAAAGACGACGCTTCGCCGCTGACGCAAGCCGATCTCGCCTCGCATCGCACGATCCGCGACGCGTTGAACCGCCTGACGCCGGACATTCCGGTGCTGTCGGAGGAATCGAATCTGCCGGATTTCGCGACGCGCGGCGCATGGAACCGTTACTGGCTCGTCGATCCGCTCGACGGCACGAAGGAGTTCGTCAATCGAAACGGCGAGTTCACCGTGAATATCGCGTTGATCGACGGGCATCGCGCAACGCTCGGGGTCGTCGGCGTTCCAGCGCAGGGCATCGTGTATACCGGTGACGTTGCAGAACGTCGCGCGGAGCGGCGCGATCAGCGCGGCCTGACGGTACTGCGCACACGGCGCATGGATCGAGAACGAGAACTCGTGGTCGTGGCCAGTCGCAGCCACGGCGGCGAACGGCTCGAAGCGTTCATCGACGGACTTGCCGAGCGGTTCAATGCGGTCGATCGCACGCCTGTAGGCAGTTCATTGAAGTTCTGCATTCTCGCGGAGGGGCGCGCGGATCTGTACCCGCGTCTCGGCCCCACTTCCGAATGGGATATCGCCGCGGCACACGCAGTGCTCGAAGCCGCTGGCGGTAGCGTCATGACGCTCGATCACGAACCGATGCGTTACAACACGAAAGAGTCGTTGTTGAATCCCGAGTTCCTCGCGGTTGCGGATGACGCATTCGACTGGTGGAGCGCGTTGCCGCCGATCGCGTCTGCGTGAATCCGTCGGTTGCCTTGCGCGTTTCGGAAACGCTTTGAGATACTCGCGCGCCATTTGAGGGAGCGAACACGATGACGAAGGAAAGCCGGCCGCTGCCGCGGCCGACACCGGAGACGCAGCACTTCTGGGATGGTACGAAGTCCGGAGAGTTGCGATTGCAGCGTTGTTCGGACTGCGACCACGTCTACTTTCCGCCGCGTCCGTTTTGTCCGTCGTGCAGTTCGCGCTCGGTACGTGTGTTCAAAGCGAGCGGCCGCGGACGCTTGTTGAGTTACGTGATCAATCAACGACCGCACCCGGCGTGGGATGCGCCGTACGCGATCGCAATAGTCGAGCTCGATGAAGGTCCGCGGATGATGAGCAACATCGTCGGCTGCGATCAGACGCCGGAAGCCTTACAGCTCGACATGCCACTCACCGTTACGTTCGAGAATGTCTCCGGCGACATCGCGTTGCCGTTGTTTACGCCGGCTGGAGGTGCGCGATGAGTTCCGTCGCAATCGTCGGCGCCGCCGAGACGACCGAACTCGGCGTCATTCCCGGCATGGGCCAGCTGCAACTCCACGCGGACGCCGCGCTGAATGCGTTCGCTGATGCCGGAATCACCGCGGCGGATATAGATGGTGTAGCAACCGCGGGCGAATCGCCGACCGCAATCGCGCACTACCTCGGCATCACGCCGGAATGGGTCGATGGCACGCAAGTGGGCGGCTGCTCGTTCATGATCCACGTGCGTCACGCCGTTGCGGCGATTCAGCAGGGCCTGTGCAAGACGGTCCTGATCACGCACGGCGAGAGCGGTCGATCGCGCATCGGTGCAGGCAACTTCCGCGGCGGTGGCGGCAGCGCGACGCTCGCGGGACAGTTCGAATCGCCGTACGGGGTCGTCGGACCGCCGACGATGTTCACGTTGCCGGTGTTGCGATCCATGAAAGACTTCGGCATGACGCATGAACAGCTCGCGATGGTCGCTGTCGTGCAGCGCGAGTGGGCGTCGAAGAATCCGCGCGCCAGTTTTCGAGAGCTCATCACCGTCGAAGATGTGTTGAAGTCGCGCATGATCGCCTATCCGTTCCACCTGCTCGAGTGTTGTCTGGTCACCGACGGTGGTGGCGCGCTGATTCTCGTGTCGGGTGAACGCGCGGCGGACTTTCCGCGCAAGCCCGTCTATGTGATCGGCACCGGAGAGAGCGTCGAGACGCCGATGGTCAGCCAGATGGAAGACCTCACGAGTTCGCGCGCATTCCGAGTGGCGGGTGAACGCGCAATGAAGTCGGCCGGCATCAGTCATGACGACGTGCACCACATGATGATTTACGACGCGTTCGCGCATCTGCCGATCTACGGTCTTGAAGATCTCGGATTCTGTCAGCGCGGTGAAGCGGCAAGCTTCATCTGGGAAGGCAATACGCGTCCGGGCGGCAAACTGCCCCTCAATACGAATGGTGGTGGACTGTCGTACATGCACTCGGGAATGTACGGAATGTACGCGTTGCAGGAGAGCGTGCGTCAGTTGCGTGGCATCGCGCCGGCGCAAGTTCCCGGTGCGGAGATTTCGCTGTGTCTGGGCGTCGGCGGAATGTTCGGCGCAAGCGGATGCGTCGTGATGAGCAACATCGGACCGTGAGGTGGAGAGATTTGGAGGAGCCCTCACCAGCCGCGCTGTACGCCGTGCGTTCGCCCTGCCGAGGAGAATAACACTGTATAAACATACAGCATCGGCTGGTGAGGACGTTTAGAATAACGGCATGGTTGGGCGATTAAAAGGGCGAATAGCCGACGTTCGATCGGGTTGCGGGAAAAGCGTCTCAACATCAACGCGTTAACAATTCCGGTTCCATTGTCCCTTCATTTTTGGGCGCCAGGTCGACCTCGGTCCGGCTCTCGAAAGTCCGCCGCAATGTTACAAACGTGGGACAAGAAAGGCGTGTCACGCCTTTGCCTGAGAACCAGATCACACGCTACAAGAATGGACGCGCCTCATGAGGGAGATGTCCATGCAAGGCCACAACCAGAATGGCCACAACGAGCTCTTCGCCCGCTTCGTTGCCTATTCAAGCCCGTATCTGTTTTGGATGTTCGTCAGTCTGATTTCGGCCGGCATCTTCTGGTTTCGATAGAGGCTGTCTCCAACCTCCACGCAGCAGCCATTTGATCGCGAGTGCGTAGTCGTCGAACACTTCGGTGTCCGGCAGGTTGCAGACGAAGCGAAACACTCCGGCACAGAAATCGTCGTCCATCGACCCGTCGAGCACCACCGCAATTCGTGCCGTAACGTGCGGTCGATACTTAGTCGTCACGTAGTTCAGAAACGGACGTATTGCGCCGGGCGTCAGTTCGAGCTTCATGCTGCGCACGTCGACGAGTTGCGGAAGCTGCGGCTTGAACTCGGGATCGCTCAGCAACGCCTGACAGAGTTCATAAACGGCAACCAGATCGACATCGCTTTCGAGCCGGATGGCGACGAACTCGTCTTCGTGGTTGATGTGATATTGGGCGGGCACGCAACGTCCGTGTGCTTCAGGTCGCTCACGATGGTAGATGAGCCGACCCGGGCGTAATGTGCGCCACGTATCTACCGATACTGAACGGGCCTCTCATGCCGCAATCGTCGATCGATGGTGCAGACCTGCTGGCACGAATCGACTCGATCGCGCCGCTGATCGTTGCTCACCGGGACGCTGCGGAAGCGACCGGCGACTTGTCGCTGCCGGTCGTCGAAGCATTGAAGCGCACCGAACTCATCAACCTGTTCCTTCCGCGATCGCTTGGCGGTGTCGAACTCGACCCGGTGTCGAGCGCGCGGGTGGTGCATGCGGTTGCTCGGCTCGACAGCTGTGCCGGGTGGTTCCTGATGGTCGCAAACGCGGCCCGATTGTCGGCTGCGACCTGGCCGAAGGCGCTCGTCGAAGAGCTGTGGGGCGAGGACCGTCACGCGATCGTCGCGGCGAGTTCCAACAAGCCAATGAAGGCGCGGCGGGTCGAAGGTGGATTCCAGGTGGAAGGACGGACGTCCTTTGCCAGCGGTTGTCGTTTCGCGAGCTGGTTCCTCACGCCCGCCATCTGTTCGGACGCGGGAGCCGACGAATGGATTGCCATCGTCGTGCCGATGGCACACTGCGAGATCGTGCCGAACTGGTCCGCGTTGGGGATGCGTGGAACGGGCAGTCACGACATCCGGATCTCGACGTTCGTGCCGGCGAAGCACAGCATCGTGAGTGTCGGTATGGACGCGCCGCGCAACGAATACTATGGCGGACCGCTCTATCGCTGTTCGCATCGGATCGTGTTCGCGACCTATGTGCCGGTCGCGCTCGCAGTGGCAGAGCTGGCGCTGGAAGCGCTGACCGATCTCGCGCAGAGCAAGACGCCGTACGCAAGCGATTCGAAGTTGAAGCTGCGCTCGCTCGCGCAGATCAAGTTCGGTCGCGCGCTGGGCATCTATCGAGCGGCGCAGGGCTACTTCTTCGACGCGTTGAACGATGCGTGGCAGCGCGCGCTGCGTAACGAAACTCCGGATCGAATCGCTCGTGCGGCGTTGTATCTCGCGGGAACTCATACGGTGCAGGCTTGCGCAGAGGCCGTCCGCCTCGTCGCGGAAGCGGCCGGCTCGAGCGTCATTTACACCGCGAATCCGCTCGAGCGGCTCGTCAGAGACATGGAAGTTCTACGCCACCACGGGTTCACGAACGAGCAACGCTTCGGCAGCGTCGCGCAGGTGATGTGGGACGCGCCGCTCGACTATCCGGTTCTACTGAGGTGAAGAAGAACCGCGGGTTCGATCAGTAGCTGATCGCGATCGCGTGTCGCATCTGCGTCAGCTGCGCTTTGCGCGCCGCGATTTCCGATTCGAGCTCGTCGATCTCGGCATTGAGTTTCGCCTGCCGCGCCATCAATGCATGCGAGTGTTCGACCCACAGTACGTGCGAAGGAGCGTCGATATCAGTCTGCTCGAGATCGCCCGCCACCGCGTCGAGTTGCGACCAGATCCGCTCGAGCTCGCTGGACTTGGTTTCGATCGAGCGCTCCATGACATCGACTTCGAGTTGCGTCAGGTACACCGTGTAGCCGGCCTGATATCCATCGAGATAGCTCGCGGCCAAGGTGTCGGGACAGACGCTTGATACCGGCGCACCCAGACAACCTTGTTGGTAGCCTTGCTCTTCCGTGCAGAAACGTTGAATGCCCTCGGTCCATCCCGATTGATAGGCAACGCCGGTGGCGCCTCGAGCGGCATCTGCGCAGACGCGCTGACCGAGTGCGCCGTCGTGATATCCGAGCGTCTCCGGATCACCGACGCACGCGATCGGAACGCGTGTAGCGCAGCCGGCGAGAAGAAGGGACGAGAACAGAATGAAGCGGCCGAATCGTGAGTGAGTCGCCATAGCGGCGCCCGCAACGTGATTTCAACGCAAAGAACATAGATGTCCGCGCGTCGATCTAACGTGCCTGGTTCACAATTCAGCCGTCGCTATGCTCCCACGGTGAGCAAATTCAGGCGGGTTCTGCGACGGTTCCATCGATTTGGCTCCCGACGCAACCGTAACGGTTCAGCCGAGGCTTGCGAGCCAATCGTCGTCGGAACCTTCCGGTATGCCCTCGAACAAGATGGTAGACAGGTAGCGCTCACCGGTGTCCGGGAGCATCACCAACATGACGCTGCCTTTCGGCGCGCGCTTCGCAACGTCGAGCGCGCCGGCGAGCGTCGCGCCTGCTGAGATGCCGACGAAAATGCCTTCCTTCTGTGCGAGATGCAGTGCGGTGTCGCGTGCAACGAGATCTTCGACCGATACGAATTCGTCACCCACCTTCTTGTTCAAAACACCGGGGATGAAATCCGGTGTCCAACCCTGGATCTTGTGGGGCTTCCATTCCTTGCCGCTGAGCATCGCGGCCCCCGCCGGTTCTACGACTATGACCTTCACGTTCGGCCGCGCTACCTTGAGTACTTCGCCGACGCCAGTGAGGGTGCCGCCGGTGCCCCAGCCGGTCACCCAATAGTCGAGTCGCTTGCCGGCGAAGTCGCGCAGGATTTCCGGACCGGTGGTGTTCCGGTGGTACGCCGGATTCGCCGGGTTCTCGAACTGGCGCGCCAGGAACCAACCGTGTTTCTTCGCCAGTTCTTCCGCGCGCCGAACCATGCCGCTGCCGCGTTCTGCCGCCGGCGTCAGAATCACTTTCGCACCGAACGCGCGCATCAAGCGCCGCCGCTCCACCGAAAACGTCTCCGCCATCGTTGCGACGAACGGATGTCCGTACACCGCGCACACCATCGCAAGGGCAATACCGGTGTTACCGGACGTTGCCTCTACGACGGTCTGTCCGGGCTTCAGTGCGCCGGAGTCGCGCGCATCCTTGATGATGGCGTACGCAAGACGGTCCTTCACCGAAGCCATCGGATTGAACGACTCGACTTTGACGTAGATCGTGACGTGATCCGGGCCGGTGCGGTGTAACCGCACGACCGGCGTGTTGCCGATGGTGTCGAGAATGGTGTCGTAAATCATGTTGCCCTCGCTCGCGTTGCTGTTCGTTATTTGTCCCAGGTCGCCGCTTCGTCGAGGCTGTTTCGCAGTTGCGTCGCCCACGTTCGCGCGAGTTGCTGAACCTCGGACCAGTTGGTCACCGAAGTCGAACGCTGGGTGACGCCGTAAGTCTGCGCCGCCTTTCGGTCGATGATCCGCACCAATACTGCGTTGCTCTCCGAGTCGCGAATCTCGACGGCTAGCGTCGCCTCTCCGACCGCCGAAAGATAGATGTTGCTGCGACCGACGGCATCCGGTGGCACGTAGGACACGACATCGATCAGCCCGCCCCAGATCGCTAGAGTGTCGGGGCCGGGTTGATCCGCGACCTGGAATTTCTGCGATTGCGCGAGTTCCGTTTTGAACGCATCGCTGACGACTGAGCGAAGGCGCTCCTTCTGTTCCTCGGTGAGCGGGAACTGCGACGCCGTGGACGCGCCGGCGCGGGAGACCTTCTTCACAGGGCGGTATTCGATGCCCGCGCCGACCAACATGATCTTCGTATACCCGGCGAGCGAGAAGTCGGGTCGCATCCACGCGGCTCGTGCTTTGCTGTTCTTCACCTTCGCCAATCCGTCGTAGGTCAAATTGGATTCGAGCTCGGGCGGCCCTCCGCTGCTGCTGGTGCATCCCCCGACGACCAGCAACGTGAGCATCGCAATGGCAACCATGACGATCCGCATCACACGAACTCCCCCCTGTTGTGTCCGGATTCTAACGCGACGTCGACTATTTGGTTGAGGTTTGGCGTTTGTCTATGATGGTTTCCATTCCGATCGAGGACACGCGATGCAAACGACAATGGCGCAACTCTTCCGCGTACTGGTCGTGTCTTCGGCGCTGTGTGTGTCGATCTCGCACGCTGCTGAGCGGGATGCTCCGCCGGCAGCCGACGCAACACAAACACCTGCTGCAACCGCGTCCCCTGGTATCAGCGAGGCGCAACGCAAGAACCTGCTGCTCGCGAACATTCCGCTCGGCAAAGACGAAGGCGACGGATTCTGGCCGCTCTATCGCGACTATCGCCGCGACATCCTGAAGCTGCAGGACCAGCGCGCAAAGGTAGTGGCGGAATACGCGGAGACTTTCCGCTCGATGACGGGCGATCAGGCCAAGGCGATGGTCGACAGCTTTCTCGCGGCGGATGAGGGCATCGTCAAAGTGAAGCGCGACTACGTGAAGAAGTTTCGGAAGTTCCTGCCTGAAACCAAAGTCGCGCGCGTCTTTTTGATCGACGAAAGAATCGACAACGCCGTAGCGGCCCAACTGCTGTCGAAGATCCCGGTCACTGGCGAGCAGGCGGCGCAGTAACCGCCACGTCAGTCGCCGATCGACGAACTGCCGAGGATGTTGCCGATCCGGAGGAAGTACGCGCGATGACCGCCCTGCGCGAAACCGTATCCGATGTACAACGGCCCGAGCGGTGAGTTGAAACCCATATAGGCGCTGGCGTTGACGAGACCCTCATCGAGGATGTCGTCGGCGTGTTCTACGGTGTTGCCGTATTCGAGCGTCATGCCGACGTAGGGCGGTAACCAGCCGGTCGCGAACAGCTTGTAGCGGTAGCCAAGCAGCGCCATGCCGAAACTCTGTCCGCTCAACTCGTTGGGTTCGAATCCCGACAGGCGAAATATGCCGCCGGCGAGATAGATGTTCTGTACCGGCGCATCGCCTTCCCGCGTAACGCCGAGCCGTCCGCCGAGCAGGAACGTGTGCAGTCCCCAGGTCTTCGCCGTGAACAGCGAACCCTTGAACTGTTCGAAATCGTTGTCGGCACCGAGCGAGGTGCGCGACCAGAGGTATTCGAAGTCGGCGTACGTCCCGCGCGACGGAAAGTATCGGTTGTCGATGCGATCCCATGCACCGTCGAGAAACCACTCGCCGCCGTCGAATGCACCTTTCGGTACGGTCGGGTCGCCAACGCGAACCTGCGTCGAACCGGCGTAGCGGCGGACTCCCGCGAACAACGCCGCGTGGCGCCAGAACTCGCGTCCCATCTGAAACGATCCGCCCCATTTCTCGACGTCGATCTGTCCGAGCTTGTCCCCTTGAGGATTGAACTCGGTGAGATTCTGCCGCTCCGCGAACAACTTCGGCACGACGATCCACTTCAACTCGTCGCCGAGTGGCTTATACAGCTCGGTAAGTACCCCCTGGTTCTCGCCGAGCTGAATCATTCCGCGAAACTCGGTGCCGAAGTCGTCCACGTTGGTCTTCAAAAACGCGAGGCGAACGTCGATGGCCGATGAATCGCTGACGCCGGTGAAGTCGATACCGGTCTCGACGAACGACGTGCCGCGCTCGTCCTGCTTCACGGTGACCAACACGCCGTACTGGCCGTCTTCCTGCACGATCTCGTAGGTAGCGCGATCGAGGAAGCCGAGCGCATAGATCTGCTGGATGTCCTTATCGAGTTCCGTCTCGTCCAACGGTTTACCGAGCTCGATGTGCAACCGAGCGAAGATCACCGAGTCGGAGAACCGCGATCGGTTGTTCAACTTCACGAACTGGATGCTCCGCGGACCCGCGACGCAGCTCGCCATCTGCGCGCGATACGCGGCGTACACCTCCTCCGAAACGCCCAACGGCGCCAGCTTGTCACGCGCCGCGTCTGCGGCTTCGTACCCGAGAGGAATCGACTGATTGATCTTTCCGAAATCGACCGACGTGATTTCGCTACCGAGGTTTGGAACGATCAACACGTCATTCGGCGTCAGCAGTGATTCCTGACGTTCCGTGTTGTTCACCACCATGATGCCGGTCAGCTGACTCGTGATCGACACGAAGTCGGTCAGCTCGGCGCGTGTATACAACGGCGTTCCGACATCGACCGCGATCAGAATGTCGGCGCCCATGCCTTGCACGACGTTGACCGGCAGATTGTTCACGATGCCGCCGTCCACGAGCAGATGACCCTGAAAATCGATTGGCGAGAACAGACCGGGAATCGACATGCTGGCGCGCATCGCAGTGGCGAGGTCGCCTTGCGAAATGACCACCGGTTTGCCGGTCACGATGTCGGCCGCTATCGCCCGGAACGGAATCGGCAGTTCGTCGAAGTTCTTCGACTGAACGCGTTCGCTCGTGGCCGTCTGCAGGAAGAACTGAATTTTCTGACCGCTGATCGCACCGCGCGGCAGCAGCGAAGACTTCGGACCCACGCCGAACTTTGGTCCGAAGAGCGCGAGGTCGTCGTCGCGTTTGCGCCGATAGGGACGCTCGGCGCGAATCGTGTTATCGGCAAAGATATCGGACCAGTTCAACTGCCGGATCACTTCTTCGAGCTGTTCCGACGTCATGCCGGTCGCGTACAAACCGCCGACGATCGAACCCATGCTGGTGCCGGCGACGTAGTCGATCGGAATGCGAAGTTCTTCGAGTACCCGAATCACACCGACGTGCGCGATGCCGCGCGCGCCGCCGCCGCCGAGCACGAGTCCGATGCGCGGTCGATCGGTTGGCGGGGCTCTGCAAAGATCGTCGGCGTATGCCGCGATCGGCTGAACGATCGCGATGAGAATAGTTGCGAGAGCGGTGACGGTGCGCCGCGAAGGTGCAGGGAACGGGAACATGCCGACGTCTCCAGACGTGGTTTTGCGCAGGCAATTGGCGGGATTCTGCAAGCGACCGGGAGCCTACCCGTTGCCTTCCGGCCGTTCAACGAGGGCATGCTGTTACCATCCGATCCTCGTCGGACACGGAGTGCGCCTGAATCGAAATGGTTGGACACGCTGACGAAGCGGCCGTATCGAGCTGGTACGAGGAGAAACAATCGGCGTGGTTGTATCGCGTGCTGGCGGAAGTCGAATCGCGCGCCACGCTGTCGCAGTTGTTCGCGATCCTTGCCGGCGAGGCCGACGATCAGGCCGCGTTGTGGGCCGCAAAACTCTCCGCCGGTGGCGCTGCGCTGCCGGAATTCTCGCCGACCGTTCGAGCGCGGATCGTCGCGTGGCTGGCGCGCCGCTTTGGTGTGAAGCCGATCCGGCAGGTGCTGGCCGGCATGAAGGTGCGGGGCATGTCGGCGTATTCCGGTGCGCACCCCGGCGGCCACTCGATGCCGGCCACGGTCGAAGAAGTCGGGCAGTCTCACCGCGGCGTGGGCGGCGGCAATCTGCGCGCCGCCGTGTTCGGCGCGAACGACGGACTGATTTCGAACGCGAGTCTGATCATGGGCGTCGCGGGCGCAACCGCGGACAGTCACCTGATTCTGCTCACCGGCGTTGCGGGGCTGCTCGCCGGCGCGCTGTCGATGGCGTCGGGTGAATTCGTATCGGTGCGGTCGCAGCGCGAGCTGTACGAGCACCAGATGGCGCTCGAGCAGGACGAACTCGACGAATACCCGGAGGAAGAAGCGGAAGAACTCGCGCTGATCTACGCGGCGCGCGGTATGGATCTCGATGAAGCGCGCATGGTCGCGCACAAGATGCTCGTCGACCCGAAGCACGCGCTCGACGTGCTCGCGCGCGAAGAGCTCGGCCTCAATCCGGACGATCTCGGGTCCGCCTGGGGCGCTGCCGGGTTCTCGTTCGCGTGCTTCGGTGCGGGCGCGTTGGTGCCGCTGCTGCCGTTCCTTGTCGGCGCCGGTGGGCTCACTGCGTCGGGCGTGATCACCGGGTGCGCGCTGTTCGGGCTCGGCGCTGCCATCAGCCTGTTCACCGGACGTCGCGCGTTGCGCGGCGGCGTGCGGATGCTGTGCATCGGCATAGCCGCATCCGCACTCACTTACGGGCTCGGTTCCCTGGTTGGCGCAGGCGTAGACTGATGGCGGAATCGATCCGCCCCCGACCTGAGTCGTTGGCGGATCGGTCCTGGAGCTACGGTGCCTTGGTTTCGCCCGGCATGTCGACCGGTGGGTAGTAATGCTTCTCACCGAGCGCCGCGACGCGCGCCCAGAACTCGGGACCGCCGGCTTTGCCTACCGTATCGAGGTCGGCCATCTGCCGCCAGATCGACCACGCGTCCGGGTTCAACGCAGCGGCGCGTTCGAGCGTCTGCAGACCTTCGTCGCGACGCCCGTGTTCGACCAGATAGCGGCCCAGGCGGAATGTCGCGTGGGCACGTGCAATCTCTGGCGTGAACCGCGGCGTGCGTTTGCGCGCCTCGGCCGCGTCGAGCACGAATTTGCTTTCCGGCCCTTTTGCCACCCAGTCGCGGATCGCGTCGAGGTAACGACGGCGCGCCGCGGCGCCGGCCTCCATTTCTTCCTTCGGCATCTCGTACGTCTTCGGATTCATCTTGCGGAATCCTTCCGTGACGCCGGCCGTCTCCGTCGGACGGACGATGTGGCCCTTTTCGTCGATCCACACCGCCTGCGGCACGTTGATCATGTTGTATTCGCGCGCAACGACGTGATCGACGTCGATGAGGCACGGATAGGTCGGCTTGGCGTTTTCGATCGAGGGTCGCGCCGCGTCGGCGCCGCGGCTTTCCAGCGCCACCGCGATCACCACGAACTTCTTGCCCTTCAGTTCTTCGTACAGTGCCTGCCACACGGGCAGGTCGAGTCTACAGCCTCACCATGAGGCCCAACTCGCCAACAACACCTTGCTGCCGCGATAGTCCGACAGACGGTGCTTGCGGCCGTCGAGGTCGGGCAGTTCGAAGTCCGGAGCCTCCAGCGAGCGCAGCGCCTCGTTGCGCGCGTCGGCGGGTTCTTCGAGCACCCAGGTGTCGCCCGATTCGGTGCCGACCCAGGGGCGGTGCGTCAGCGCGGCGAATCCGCCGATGTTGATCTTGCGGCGTCGATGAAGATCGCGCTCGCGCCCGGGCGGAATCGGAACGCAAATCGCGTCGCGGCAGAACCCTTCGGATTTCAGAGCAAAGCCGGTGATTGCTTCGAACTTCTGCGGCGTCAGCCACAGGTCCGAGCCGTCGGGCCGGTCCGTCACCTTGTGAACCGAGCCGGTCGAAATGATCGTCGTCATGGGCGGTCTCCTCAGGTACCGGTGAATCGCGCGGGGCGGCGTTCCAGGAACGAGGCTACACCTTCTTTGTGGTCGTTGGACTTGAAGCACTCGGCCAGCGCTTTGGTATGGCGCTGCATGTGCTCGGAAACTTCCGCTCCAAGACCCTCGTACACCATCGACTTGATCCGCGTCTGCGAGAACGGCGAGCCTTCGGCGATCCTGCGCGCCAATGCCAGCGCGACGCCGGCCAACTCCTCGCTCGGCACCACCTGATCGACGTATCCGATCTGCAGCGCTTCCTCCGCGGTGAGGAAGTCGCCGGTATAGAGCAGCTTGAGCGCGCGCTGCGTGCCGATCAGCCGCGGCAACAACCAGCTGCCCGCGCCGGTATCGGGCACGAGACCGCGATGCACGAAATTCCACGCGAAGCGCGCTTTCGGCGACGCGATTCGAATGTCGCATTGCGAA
>Ga0105249_10002616_pt1 | contig 15594 bp, 12 predicted proteins | sample KBSS44metaG_FD_81522 | JGI IMG/M metagenome (GOLD analysis project Ga0105249, IMG submission 81522) | Switchgrass rhizosphere microbial communities from Kellogg Biological Station, Michigan, USA - KBS S4-4 metaG | ecosystem: Host-associated > Plants > Roots > Rhizosphere > Soil | place...
AGATCGCCACAGCGCTGGAGCTCGACGCGCACGTGTTTGAGACCCAAGGCAACGGCGGCGTTGCGGCCCACGTGCTTTCAACTGCAGACCAGGCCCGCTTCTCCTTCGAGATGGCCAAGATGTACGCGCGCACCAGCATGGAAGATGAAATGCTCCGTGCGTTGACCAAGGCCGCGGAGGCAGGCATGGACATCCGCCGCGAGATGGAGCGGGACGAGGCACTCGCCAAATACTCCATCGACCCACGTGTGATCGCGATCGTGCATGACGCTGGAATCGTGCGCGCAACACGCATGCCCACCATCAGCGCCACCAACCCGAACGCAAATACTTCTTCCCTGATGGGCAAGCCAATCTCGGAGTAGCCTCAGTTACCCTGAATCGCGATCTCCAGGTTGCGTCCCAGCCAGCGATCTTCACCAGGCCAGTAGAGCGTCAGGATGATCGTGCCTGTCTTGCCCGCCTCCGTCGCGATGTCACAGCAGAAGCCGATGTAGCCGATCGGCTTCGACTCAAGCGTTGTCTTCGTGGCCCAGCTATCCATGGTGTAGACCACGCGGAACCGCGCCGGATCCACCATGCGCAGCCGCTGACCGGCAACCATCGCAGTGGTCGGTCGCACATGCTTGCAGATCTCGACCATGCTGGCGAAGCCGCGCTTGCCCGGCTCAACTGCGTACCGCTCTTTCACCGACGAGATGCAATCGAAGATCTCTCCATCCACCGCCGACTTCAGCAGCTTCAGGTACTCCGAGTGCGCCCACACCAGCGGCTGCGCTGATCCGGCCGACTTGCCTTTGAACAGATCCAGCGACGGCATATCGCTGTAGTCCCACACCTGCTCCGGCAACATGCCGCCCACCGACGCGAACTTCTCCATGGCTGCGATATACATCGCAGGATCATGTCCGGCAGCCAGCTCATAGTGGCCCCGCTCGCCCGTCAGCAGCGGCCAGAGACGCCCCTGACCCGATCCCTCATACGGGCCGCCGTCCTTCCGCTGCCCGTAGCCGTCATGGTTATAGCGCCGCCAGCACGGGCCATAAGGCGTCTCGTACTTCAGCACATGATCGACTACCTTCAACGAATCTACGATCAGCGGATCGTCGGCTCGCCGCACCCCATATCGCACCAACTCAAGAAAGCCGCCGTCGACGATCTCGCGGTCCTCAAAGTCCACCCGCTCACCCGGCTCGCGATTCGCCAGTACCAGATGACCGGGTGGAACATTGGGATTATGAAATGGCTCGCCCGGTGCCGGCGGCCGCAGACGGATGTAGTGCCGCGTCACGCCCGGCAGTAGAATGCCTTTGTCGGTCGTCGTCCACTCGTCCAGGTGCGCCTCAATCCAGTCGGCGTACTCCTCCAGAAACTGCCCCAGCTCCGGCGCCTGATGCGCGCGCGCCAGGTCCGCCGCGCAAACCAGCGCGGCAATTACCGCCGCCAGCGTCGATGGCGAATAGCCGGCGTTCTCCTCCCATCGCTCCTGCTGCGTAATCGGCGCGTACTGCACCAAGAACGCCGCCGCGCGCTCGACGAACGGGAACACCTCAAACTTGCCCAGCTCACCATGCTTCCACAACCGCCACGCCAGCAGGATCGGAAACGCCACCTCATCCAGCTGGATGCCCTGCCAGTACGGCGTGCCGTCAATCCAGAAGTTCTGCGCAAAACTGCCATCCGCGCGCTGCGTGCACGCCAGATACACCAGCGCGCGCAACGCCGTCTCCGACCGGCCACACGCCAGTAGCGCCGTCGCCGATTGCACCATGTCCCGTGTCCACACCAGGTGGTAGCCACCCAGGTCGTCATCGCCCTTGGACGCGCCCCACGGAATCGACGCGGATGCAATGAATGCACCCGAGAATGTCTTATCCTCATGCGTCAGCACTACGTCATGGCTGATGCGCGACAAGCTGCCGCCATCACCGGACTTCGCCGCCAGCTCCTTCGGCGCCAGCGCACGCAGCCACTGCTCCACAAACCTCTTGCGGTGCACCTCATACGGTGTTGCCAGCGCCTGCGCCATCTCGCTCAGCGCCGCATGATGGCCGTTGCCCATCCCGATTGCGATCGTAAATTCGCTGCTGCGCGCCACATCGATCTCGCCCATCACCGCGATATTGCCGTTCAGCGCCTGACCGAAGCACCAGCTCATCTTCATGTCGGTCATCAGGTCCTGGTAGCCGTCGCTCGCACCCACAAAGCCGCAGCTGGTACGCGTAAACCCGCCGTTGTCCATGCCCATCGCCAGCGAGATGCCGTTCTTCCACGCCAGCAACACACGCTTGCCCGCCACACGCACGCTGCGCGCGGAGTTGCCCTTGCCGCCGCCATCCAGATGCGGCGCCAGCAGCGCATACACCTTCATGCGCTTTAACATGCTCTCGTCGCCGCCCAGCTTTACATGCATCAGTACGGTGGAGTGGTGCGGATCGGCGATGAACTCTTTGGTCACCGTATACCGCCCCTTCGGATCGCTCGCCGTCAGGCGCACCGCAGGCGCATCCGGATCGACACGGTGAAACTCGTACGTCAGATCCCGCTTCTCTTCATGGAAAAATGTCTCGCCGTCGGTGAACAGCAGCTCCATGTCGCGCGTCTGCGGCCGGTCGATCGTGGGAAAGTAAATCTCGTTCATCGTCCCGCGCGAGACGGTAAACCACACCCTGCTGGAAGCCGAATATGCCGTCAGCACTGCGTCTTTCAAGCTCGAAGTCCAGCGCGGATCCAGCCCCGGCGCCCCAAACGCAGCCCCATCATCATCCAGCCATTGATAGCTCAGCTCTGCCATAGCACTCCATTACACCGCAAAGGCTTGCCTTTGTCTGTTTCACCACGGTAAACAGCGCGACTCGCCCGCCCACTGCTCCCTGCGCTATCATCGGCCTTGTGTCTTGCCTGAACTCATGACGCGCTGAGCCGTGCTCGCGCATCCTATCCCCTACAAGGAGAAACTACAGTGGCCTACGAACTTCCTCCGCTTCCTTATGACTACGCTGGTCTCGAGCCCCACATCGACGAGGCCACTATGAAGCTCCATCACGACAAGCATCACCAGACCTACGTCACCAACCTGAACGGCGCCATCGAGAAGCATCCCGAACTTGGCTCCAAATCGCCCGAAGAGCTCGTCAAGGACCTCGCCTCCATCCCAGAGGACATCCGTAAGGTCGTCCAGAACAATGGCGGCGGCCACGTGAACCACACCATGTTCTGGCAGATCATGAAGCCGCAGGGCGGTGGCGCACCCACCGGCGAGATCGCCGCGCAGATCACAAAAGACTTTGGTGACTTCGACGCCTTCAAGAAGACTTTCAATGAAACCACCGCAAAGCAGTTCGGCTCCGGCTGGGGGTGGCTGGTATTCAAGGGGGGCAAGCTGGAGATCGTCACCAGCGCCAACCAGGACAATCCGCTCTCGCAGGGCCTCTATCCCATCCTCGGCAACGACGTCTGGGAGCACGCCTACTACCTGAAATACCAGAACAAGCGGCCCGACTACCTCGCGGCCTGGTGGAACGTCGTCAACTGGGACGAGATCAATAAGCGCTTCGCCACTGCCAAGAGCTACAAATAACTGCCCGGAGCACAAATAGCCGATTTGAGAGAACGGGAAGCCCTGGGTTCTACGCTGAAGCTCGGCGAGCCTGGGGCTTCACCTCTTTAAATCTTCGCCGAAGTTCATGCTCAACGATCCTCAATACGATGAGCTGTTCTTTTACACGCTCAACCGGTCCGATCCCGACTTCATCCACCAGCTCGCCGTCAACGCCTATTGCGCCCAGCATGCCGGCGCGGAAACAAAGCCAATCGCGCTGGTCTTTGCACTGATCGGCCTGTATCTCCATGTTGAGCATGGCATCACAGGTCGGCAGATTCAGCGCATCCATATGTACCTGGCCCAGCGACGTTGCGATTGGCCTCGTCTCCCGCTGCCGGCAGAGCGTGGCCACATAACCATCGCCGATGTCCTTGCTAAAGCGCCCGGACTGCCACGAGATACCGCCATCCATGACTGGTGCGTTTCGGTCTGGGATGTCTATTCCATCACCCGTGCTCAGATCGCCGCACTATTGCCCACACCACTCCCGCGGTGATGAATACGGAGTTTGCCGCAGTTGAGCTGTACTACGGCGACGGAGCGGACTCACTGGCCTCTTTGCTGCGCGCCGACTCCTGCCCGTTCACACCTACCGCCGTCACGCGATAGGTATATCGCCTTCCCGCAGCGACATCCATATCGCGATAGGCGCTGGCCGCGATCAACTCCACACCGCTGATCAGTCGCCACACCGAACTCTCATCCTGCCGGTATACGCGATACCCCGCGATCCGCGGCTCGTCGTTCGGCTCCCAGGACAGATCGATTGTGGGCCGGGCCGCCGCTGCTTCACTCGCAAGCCCCGGTACCGCCACCAGCCCTGCCGGAGCATCCGGTGCAAAGGTGTCTGCCAGCGTCACGGTTACGGCTTGCGATACCGCGCTGCGCACCGCCAGCTTCTGGCCGCCAACCTGTACCATGCGCATGCGCCACGCCGTGTAACTGTACGTGTGTCCCATCTGTGCGCTGCGGTCGACGACTCCTCCCGCATCCGCCGTCCCATCCTCGCCTGCCCGCAGGCGGATCACGCCGGGCTCCTTCACCGTCGTCAGGCCTGCAATCGAGTTCGTCCGGTCCTTCACGCTGGCCTTCACCGCCGCGCCCTTTGCTACGCCGTCCTCTTGCCCGACGTCGGTTCGTTCCAACTCCACCGCTGTGTCAACGGAGACACCACTACTCGCGTGCTTCTCCGTCGCCCACTCCAACACCACACCCATCTTCGCGGCACGTGCACGAAAATTTGCGACTGCCGTCGGAGCATCTCCCGCCGCCGCAAATACCTCGCCGGAAGCCCCAGCCGTCCGTCCAGCTGCATTCATCAACTGCACTCGATACGCCAGCAGCCTCGTAGGTCCCGTCGCAAGCTCTGTCGGCAACGTGTCGATTGCCTCACCCGCAACGCCAGGCTGAGCAGCAGCCTTTGCAACCACCGCAGAGCAGGGCCGCGCTTCGTCAACGGCTGCGGCATCGCTCACCGCCTGGGCCGTTCGCCGCGCAGTCTCAACTTTGACCGAGGCTGCCATCTCGCGGCAGATCTCCGCCTCCACCGTGCCGCGAATCAGCAAGCGGTCTGTAGTCCGTTCCGGAGTCGTCCATCGCACTGTCACGGTCGGACCATTGCGGGTCGCGCTGACGCTGCTCATCGCTGGAATCTGCGGTAGGTTCAGGCTGGGCGGCAGTGGCGGCCCTGGACTCGCACAGCCGGCAACCGCAACACAAATCGCCAACACGATTGCCCAATTCAGCACATAAAGCTTCCGCGTCACACCGCAGGCTGCCGTTTGAGTGGGAATCTGCATCCAACCAAAGGCTAAAGCATTTTTACGGATACGGTTCGCAAGTTCTCCTTCCAGGTTCCGTATTCGCGTTCGTCACGAAGTCCTCGATCGTTGCAGGACCCCAAATCAATCGACAGGACACCCCATGGCGACCTCAGTACCCGTGCCCACCAGCCTTCCCCGATCCATCGGCCGCTCCGGCCTGCACGCCGTAATGGATGTATCCGCCGTCCAGGTGGACGGTGAAGCCGCAGAATCCGTCATCTCGGAAAAGAAGATCGGCGAGCGCATCAAGCATCTCCGCCTCAAGAAATCCATGGGCCTGGTCGAGCTGGGCCGCCACACCGGCCTCTCCGCCAGCTTTCTCTCCCAGCTGGAGACCGGACGCGTCGTCCCCACGCTGCGTAACCTCGCGCGCATCGCCATGGTCTTTTCCAAGGACCTCAATTACTTCTTCGAACCCGAGCCACAGACGCTCTTCCGCATCCATCGCGGTAAGGACCGCGTCCGCATGCCGCAGACCGGCGTCGACGACCCCTGCTATTTCTTTGAGAGCCTCGGCTACCTCGTTCCCGACCGCCAGTTGGATCCATACTTCGCTGAGTTCCTGCCTGCCGCGCCGGGACGCCAGCCGCGCAGCCACCAGCACTTCGGCTGCGAGTTCCTCTTCATCCTTTCGGGATCGCTCACCGTGCAGCATGGTCCAACCGTGCATGAGGTCACCGCCGGCGATGCCATCTACTTCGACGCGTCTACCACGCACAGCTATGAGTGCTCTGGCTCCGAACCATGCCGCGCCATCATCGTCACCCTGCAGCAGCCCGTGGCCATTCCCAACAACAATGGCCAGCGCACCGCATCCACCGGTCAGTCCGGAACTCCACTCAATCGGACGGCGCGCCCCTTCACCCAGGTGCCATCCGTATCTGCCTCGGATCGCGTGCCTGTTCCGAAGGCAGGCTGACCCGCTGCGCCTGACGCCCTGATCGGTCCCCGCTCTTCTTGAAAATATCCACGAAGGAGTGCGCGTGTCCGACCGGCCGTTATGCGCACGCACCCCATGCAAATCAATCGAGTTCGCGCTATCTTGGTAAACGATTACCGAGGCGATTCTGAATGAAGTTACGCTGCACCGCTGTTGCCCTTCCCCTCCTGCTCGTCGCGTCCCAGGCCTTCACCCAGAAAGCTCAGCCCGCTCAGCCCTCTGCACTCGTAGCCGTCACGCCGCCCATGGGTTGGAACAGCTGGGACGCCTACGGCCTTACCATCACTGAGGAACAGTTTCGCGGCAACGTGACCGTACTCGCCAAAGAGCTCAAGCCCCTCGGTTGGAACTACGCCGTCATCGACGAGGGCTGGTTCTTTTTCAACCCACAAGACCGCCAGCGCCCTAATACCTTGCATTACGCCATCGATGCCAACGGCCGCTACGTTCCCGTTCCCGAGCGCTTCCCCTCCGTCGGAACCATGTCGGCCGACGCTCCGGCTGCCGCTGGTGCCGATGCGCCCAAGCTCGCCGCCACCATCGGCGAGACCTCCTTCAAGCCACTTGCCGACTTCGTGCACGCTCAAGGCCTCAAATTCGGGATCCACATCGTGCGTGGAATCCCTCGCGCCGCAGTCGAACGTAGTCTTCCGATCGCGGATAGCTCCTTCAAAGTCACCGACGCCGCCGACACCGCAGACGCCTGCCCCTGGGACCCCACCAACTGGGGAGTCAAGGACAACGCTGCAGGCCAAGCCTGGTATGACTCGCTGCTGAAGCAGTACGCCGGCTGGGGCGTCGATCTGCTGAAGGTCGATTGCATCTCGAACAATCCCTACAAGGTCGACGAGATCCGCATGATCCGCCGCGCCATCGACAAGACCCATCGCCCCATCGTGCTGTCCCTCTCGCCTGGGCCCACCAATCTTTCGCATGCCGAAGAAGTTGGCTCGCTCTCCCATATGTGGCGCATCTCCAACGACATCTGGGACTACTGGACCAACACCCGTGGCTTTCCCATCGCTGTCTCCAGCCAGTTCGCCCGCCTCGCTACATGGGCAAAGTACGCCAAGCCCGGCAACTGGCCCGACGCCGATATGCTCCCGCTCGGCGAACTGCGTCCCTCACCCGGCGACGGCCGCGCTCGCACCACACGCCTCACACCCGATGAGCAGCAGACCCTGATGACACTGTGGTCCATCGGCCGTTCACCCTTGGTTCTCGGCGCCAACCTCACCCTGCTCGATGACGCGACGCGCAAGCTGCTCACCGCACCCGGCGTCCTGCGCATCGATCAGGCAGCCACAGCGTCCCGCGAAGCCCTGCACAACGGCAGCACCATCGCCTGGACCGCAGACCTGCCCGCGAAGCTCCCCGCTAGTTTGCCACCTGCTTTGCGTCCCGCAAAGCATTCCGACGCCGACGGCGCGACCAAAGCCCTCGCGCTCTTCAACACCGGCGACACACCCATCACCATCACCAACAGCTTTTCCGCCTACGGTCTCGACGACGCAGCCTGGAAGATCACCGATGCCTGGACCGGCAAATCCCTCGGCCGGATGAAATCCGTCGACAACCTCATGCTCCAGCCGCACTCTAGCGTGCTTTGGCTGCTCAAAAAGTAATCGCGCACAAATAGAAGCGGCTCGCACTCTGCGAGCCGCTTCCGAATCGTAATAATCGCCGCTACAAACTTGGCATCCAGCTCAGCCCCAGCCGCGCCATTGCCGCCGGTGCCTGTTCCACGTGCAACACGGGAAACTCAATGCCCGACTTCTTGCGCGCGTCCGGCATCAGCGTCAGCGTTTGCTCCTTCTTGTCGCGCAGTACCACCACTGCCAGCGGCTTGCCTTTGCTGCTCTTCACCGCTTTGGACCAATCGCTGGTGCTGGTTATCGTCTTCCCGTTTGCCCGCACCACCACGTCTCCGGCATGCATTCCCGCCAACGCCGCCTGCGTATTCGGCTTCACGCTCGATACCAGCAGACCATGCCCGCCCGCCACGCCAAAGTAGTCCGCAAGCTGCGCGGGCATCTTCTCCATCATTGCGCCCGTATAGGTTGAGCTCGGCAGGATCGACCCGATAAAGCTGTTGCCATGCACCTCAGGTGAGAGTTGCGAAGCCCCAGCCGTCGACCGTGCATCTGCCGGACTGTCATCCAGCGCCAGGTCTGGTGACACCACATGGTGCGCCCAGGCCTCGCGGTCCACCTCTTCATGCGAGGACATCTGCGCTGACACCGTCATCTGCTGTCCGTCGCGGCTGATCAGCAGCGTAATGATTCTGCCCGGCGAGCACTCCCGCAACATCCGGCTGATCTGTTCCTTCGTCGAGATTGGCTGCCCGTTCATCTGCAACACTACATCGTGTTCGCGCAGCCCAGCCTTACCCGCCGGGGCATCGTGGTCCACCAACACAATCTCCGCCCCGCGCGCCTCTTTCAGCTTCAACATATTCAGCTGGTCCTGCGACACATCGCGCAGGTCCACACCCAAATATCCCGAACTTGCACCCGCACCGCCATGAGCAGCCGCCTCAGAAAGCATCAGCGTAGCGCCAGTGGCAGGGACCGCCCCTGCGCCACTCTCCGCGCGCAGCAACAACGGCATAGCCGCCATCGCCGCCAGAACCAAACCGATCTGCATTCCTGTCTTCATCGCGTGCCCCAAAAATCACACCGCTCTGTTCTTCTCGCTACTGGATCTGCGCCACGCCTTCCAGCACCTGCATGCTGGTGTTGCGAATGTACGGATTCTCATCGGTCGTGGACACCGTGCGCATCGCCTGGCGCACGCTCGAGTCTGAATCCACCGGCTGCAGCATGTTGATCGCCTGCGTGCGCACATTGGCGCTCGTATCGTGCATCAGCGCCTGCAACACTGCATCACGCACGCGCTCGTCCGCTGCCACATAAGGCTGCAAACCCTCCAGCGCCGCCAGCCGCACACTGGGATTTTTGTCGCTGCGCAGGCTCGCCATCAATGCATTGCGGATGCTGCCCGAGCCGGAGACGCACTCATGTCCTTCGCGGCATTCGTTGGCCAGCAGCGCCACCGAATCCGTCCGCACGCCATTGTTTGCCCCGGCCTTCGCGCCGATCATCAGCAACTGCCGGATCTGCGGGTCATCGAGCGAGCCCTGCACCGTCTCCGGTGTTACACGGTCGTAGCTCACCTGCACCATCTCGGAGTTCGGTGTCTGAGCAATGCTTGTAATGTCGGCAATCTTGCCGTTCTCTGTATCGGCCATCACCACCGGAGCAGGCACCTTCGCCTGGTGCGCTACCTCATAGCGGTTCACAAAATTGCCGCCCAGAAAACCCACGCCCAGCAACAACGTCGCCAGCGCAGGCGCGCTCGCCAGATGGTTCATCCACGCATAAAAATTGCCGCGCAACCGGTTCAGCAGACCATGCGGCGGAATCAGATCCAGCTCTTCATCCAGCCGCATCCTCGCCTGCGCCAGCAGGTTCGGAGAAGGTTCCAGCACTGGCCGAGTCGCCAGCGCCTCATGCATCGTCAGCAGCGACTTCAACTCCTCGCTGCACCCTTCACACTCTTCCAGATGCCGTTCCAGCGCCGCCGTCGCCTCATCCGGCAGCTCGCCGTATGTCAACAGTACGATGTCTTGCCGAGCCTCTTCACACTTCATGCCTCTACCTCAACCAGCCTCAAAAATGTTCCCTGCTGCCATTACTCTGTGTCGTGCCGGGTCTCTGCGTATCTGCCCGTTTAGGTGCTTCTGTTTCGTCCGCCGCGCACCGTCTCGCGCGTTGGGCCCTGCATGTTGTCCTTCATCTCGTCTCAGACGGTCTCCAAAATCAGCCGCCCCTTGCAAAATCTAAGCCTTCACATCCCTCAACTCCGCGAGGTTCGCGCGCAGTTTGCGCGTCGCGCGGAAGAGCGTGTTCTTCGCCGTCTCCTCCGTCGTGCTCAACATCTCGCCAATCGTCCGCAGCTTCAACCCCTGGTAGTGCTTCAGCTCAAACACCGTGCGCTCCCGCGGCGTCAGCTTGTCCAGCGCCTCGGCAATCGACTGCCCCATCTGCTTGCGGTCCAGCTCGCGCGCCGGGTTCGCCATCGCCCGCGTGTCACTCACGTTGGAGAGCAGGTCCATCTCATCGCCGTGCGCATCCACCACGGTCGCCGGGTCCTCGCGGCGGCTCTTCCGCCTCCGCAGCTGGTCCAGGCAAAGGTTCGTCACAATCCGGTACAGCCACGTATAAAACGAGCACTCGAACCGGAAGTTCCCCAGGTGGCGATACGCCTTCAGGAACGCCTCCTGATGAACGTCCTGCGCGTCCTGCTCATTGCCCAGCATGTGCAGCGCCAGCCGCAGCACCGCCTGGTCATACCGCCGCACCAGTGCATCGAAGGCCGCCCGTTCACCGCGCTGGGCCTCGCGGATCAATTCATCGTCCTCGGTCCGCTGTTGGGCCCGCGCGTCCAGTTGCGCCTGCGTTGGCCTCCCGCCGCCGCGCACCCTGATCCCCGTTTGTGCTGTCGCCTTCGGCATCGCTGCGGAAGATTCTACCGCCGTCAATGCACTCATGGCAGCAGGAGCGCTCACCGCTGCCGCAGCGGCCATCAACTCGCCGACTCGTCGCGATGGTGCGCGCGCAATTGTATTGGCCCGTCGCGAACGGCCTGCAAGGCTGGAAAGAATCGGGGAGAGCTGCCCTGCAGCCCCCAGGCCTACACTGTCTGAATTCATCGTTTCCGACTCCGGAGTCAGGAAGATACGATCTGCCTTGATAGACCGCAGGACAAGGGAAAAGTGAGCGGAAATCCAGAAAGTTCTCAGTTGTTAGTTCACAGTTCTCAGAGGCAGCTGTTCACCGAGACAAGCGAATCATCTCGCCTTCCAACTGAGAACTGACAATCGCGAACTGACAACCTAAACTCATCCCATATGTCGAAACCGCCCTCCCAGCCCAGCCTCTTCGCATCACCCTCCCCCGCTACACCCACCGGCTCAGGCTGGATCTCCGCTCACTGCGACGGCGGCGCGCGCGGCAACCCCGGCCCCGCTGGCTTCGGGGCTGTCGTGCAAGACACCAACGGCCATATCCTCGCCGAGCTTTCCGAATTCCTCGGCATCCAGACCAATAACTTCGCCGAATACTCCGGCCTGCTCGCGGTCCTCGAATTCGCGCTTAAGCACGGACATCCTCGCCTGCGCGTCGTCTCCGACTCCGAACTGATGGTCAAGCAGATTCAGGGCGCCTATAAGGTCAAGAGCCCCGACCTCAAGCCGCTTTACGACGAAGCCCGCAAGCGCATCGCGCGCCTCGAGGCCTTTGAGATCTCCCACGCTCTGCGCCACAAGAACAAAGACGCCGATCGGCTCGCCAACCAGGCCATGGACCGCGGCATGGGACGCATTACTGTCACCACCGTCGATCCCTATGCACGCCGCGGTTGAATCGTTTCTCCCGCGCTTTCTGCTAGTTACTCATCTACAACCGGTAACCAGTCAGGCAAATTTTGGGCCATATTCTGACGCCGCGATGTCTTTTTCATCAAAATCGTTGTAAGTCCAGTAGAAAAAACTACAACTTTTGGACTACATTAAGGCTCTCGCGTCCAATTTTGTGCCAACTTGGGCGCGGCTTGAGGTCAGTCGGAAATGGCTTCACTCTCCATGGCGCGCCCCGGGAAGGTCTCCGAGCGACAGTATCTCGGCGACCTAGCAGGCCTCTTTGAGCGCCAGCGCAGACGCACCGGTGTCGCCCTCACCCCGGACTCCTTCGCCGCGGACCTTGCCGCGAACGATGCCCTGCGTAGTGGCCTCTTCACCCTCTGTAACGCCATCAGCCATATGGGAGAGCAGGACCTCTCTCCCGAGGAGTTGCTCGACCTCATCGCACGCGCCCTCAGTGGCGCGGCTTCAGCGGAAGGCGAGACCGGCACCCAGATTCCAGCGGACATGCGAGAGGCCTTCCTCTCCGGTTACTCCGCTTGGCAGAATCGCGACACCCAGCCCATCACTGCGTTCAATGAGCCGGAAGACTGGCCACCGGTAGCACCCGCCGCGCGTAAGCCACCTGCCCGCGAGATGGCCACCGACGCCATCGCCGCACAGCAAGAGATAGCCGCAAACGGCAGCGTTCCCGGCCCGGCAATCTCCGGCCGGCGCACCGTACAGGAGGCCATCGGCCTCGCGCGCCGCCGCCCCGAAGCGCCTGACCTGCCCACAGATCTTCCCGGCGGCCCCGATACCGGGAGCATGACGCTCGGCGAGCTCAAGCATTTCCTCGAAGACATTGAGCATCGTGTCAGCCGCATTGCGCCGCACCTTCAGCAGTTAAAGTCCGCTGCCCGCGAGCCTGCACGCTACGATCGCGAGCGTCCCGCCCTCTTGCCCGACGGCGTGATCCCATTTCCCGATCGTCGTGGCAAGCCCATCGTCGAATTCGACGAAGAGTGGCTCGCGCCTGTCGTCAAAGCAGATCCCCGCCGCTCAGCGCCCAGCCTCAGCGAGGACACCACAAAGGCACAGTCCCTCGACGATCGCCCACCCGGCATCGATGCGCTCGTCGCCAAAGCATCCACCTGGGCCAACTCAGTGCCTACGGCCCGTTCCTTTGACGAAGAGGCATTCCTCTCGCGTCATTCCTACTTAGCGCCCTCGCGCCGTCCCGGCGCTTCGGCCCCCGCCTCGCTTTACTACGCGGAGACGCCCGCGCAGCCCCTCGCACCACCACCCGCCGCGCTGCCTGTAGTCCCTATCGCTACGCCGCGCGTCGAAAAGGCAATCGCCTCTACTACTCCGGCCGCTTCAGCTCCGACACCCACACTGCCCGCCTTGATCGGGCTGGACGTCGAAGAAGACCCGCTGCTCTCGCCGCTGGAGCGCGTTCAGGCGTATATGCTGCGACTGCCGCCACGCAAGGTCTTTATTGCCCTCGCCAGCCTCACCGTCCTTGCTGGTTGCCTCGCCGGGTTCATGGCGTACCACACCCTCCATGGACATGCGCCCCAGTTCAAAGACCTCGAGCCTGCCGTACGCTTCGGCGGCACACCAGACGCAACCACCATTCCCGACGCCACCGCCGCACCTACAGCACCGGCGGCTTCTGCCACGCCGCCCGTTCAGGCTGTCACGCCCACGCCGACAGTAGCCACGCCGCCGATTAAACCAGCGGCACCCACGCCTGTAGTCGCGTCTCATCCCAAACCGCATCTCTCCCCGGCCCACACTGCTGTGGCCGTCTGGCCGCCTGTACCGCAAATGGCCATCCGCGAAGTCACACCCGCTGGCTCCCCCGCTACCGCATCAGCCCCGGCGACAACGCAGCAACCATCCTCTTCCGCTACGCTCTTTGTTCCGGCACCCACCATGATCGGCTACGCGCTGGCCACTCCTCAGCCTGCGCCGCGGGCCCACGGTGTCGGTGGCACAGTCTCGGTTGAGATCACCGTCTCCCGCCTGGGCGATGTCACCTCAGCCCGCGCCGTCAGCGGCCCGTCGGAGCTCTACCCCTCAGCCGTCGCTGCCGTGCGTGGCTGGCGCTTCCGTCCTTATCTCGTCGACGGCAAGCCCGCGCTCGTCTCCACCACCCTGCAGTTCTTCTTCAAAGGCGAGTAGCCCTCACACCTCGCGACACGCCGGGAACACTGGCCTCTCCGTCTGCGTACAATCTTTCAAGGAATGGAACTCCGCGAAGCGATCAAGCTGGCCTTCCGGTCACTCTGGCAAAACAAGCTGCGCACCTTTCTCACGCTGCTCGGCGTGATGATCGGCGTGGCCTCGGTCATCGCCGTCGTCACTCTCGTCAACGGCGCGAACACCTACGTCACCACCAAATTCTCGCGTTACGGCGCAGACGTGTTCACCGTCTCCAAAAATCCCGCGCTCATCACCAATGCGCAGCAGTATGAGAAGCTGCAGCACCGCAAGAACGTCATCTACGACGACTACGTCTACGTTCGCGACAACTGCAAGCGCTGCGTAGGCATCGGCGCCCAGCAGGCCACCGTCGCCAAGGTCACCCGCAACACCAACTCCATCACGGACACCCAGATCCGCGGCTACACCTGGCAGATGCCCACGCTTCAGAACCTCGACATTGCCGAGGGCCGCGGCTTCACCGCCTCTGACGACGAGCACGCCTCCTCCGTCGCCATCATCGGCTCTGACATCCGCGACAATCTCTTTCCCGGCATCGATCCTCTTGGCCAGGAGCTCCGCGTCGACGGCCAGCCCTACACCGTCATCGGCGTCGGTGAAAAACAGGGCTCCACCTTCGGCCAGAGCCAGGACAACTGGGTCGGCATCCCGCTCACTGCCTTTCAAAAGACCTACGGCACCTCCAAGACCCTCACCATCTACGCCAAGGCCGGCTCCGCAGGGGCCACGTTGCAGGCCGCCGGCGATGAAGTCCGCGTCCTGATGCGCGCGCGCCGCCATGATCCGCCCGGCACCGATGACTCCTTCGAGCTCGACATCAACAACACACTCGTCAGCTTCTTCTCCACCGTCACCAAGTGGTTCGGTGCCGTCGCCGGCGCGATCGCGTTTATCTCGCTCATCGTCGGCGGCATCGTCATCATGAACATCATGCTCGTCTCCGTCACCGAGCGCACCCGCGAGATCGGCATCCGCAAAGCCCTCGGCGCGCGCGGTCGCGACATCGAGCTGCAGTTCCTCGTCGAATCCGGAGCCATGGCGCTCATCGGCGGCTTCCTCGGCGTCATGGGCGGCTTTATGGTCGCCGAAGTCGTCACCCTCGCGCTCGGCTTCCCCTCTGATGTCGCCCTCTGGAGCGTCCTCCTCGGCCTCGTCGTCTCCACGTCCACCGGCATCTTCTTCGGCGTCTATCCCGCGCGCAAGGCCGCAAGACTGGACCCCATCGTCGCGCTGCGGTCGGAGCTATAAACCATGGCCATTCGTTCCGGAGACCTTAAAGAAACCATCACCATCGCCATGGACACCCTGCGCGCCAACAAGCTGCGTAGCGGCCTCACCATCCTTGGCATCGTCATCGGCGTCCTCACCGTCATCACCATCTCGTCGGTCGTCAACGGCCTCAACCAGAGCGTCTCCGGCCTCGTCGAATCCCTCGGTTCCAACGTCCTCTACGTCTTCCGCTTCCCTGTCATCGGCACCCGCCCCACCACCGAGATGCTCACCCGCAAGCAACTCACCTATGACGACGCCGAGGCCATGCACGCCATCCCGCACGTCACCGCCGTCTCGCCCGCGCTCCAGTACACGGACAATA
>Ga0105249_10002618_pt1 | contig 15587 bp, 8 predicted proteins | sample KBSS44metaG_FD_81522 | JGI IMG/M metagenome (GOLD analysis project Ga0105249, IMG submission 81522) | Switchgrass rhizosphere microbial communities from Kellogg Biological Station, Michigan, USA - KBS S4-4 metaG | ecosystem: Host-associated > Plants > Roots > Rhizosphere > Soil | place...
ACTAAAGATAATGCCTCACCGGCGTCTGCAGCATCGGGGGGGTATCTGGCCAGACCGTCCAATATTTACGCAGAACCAAAAGTAGGGGTCTCTACCCCAATGCTTTCTGCAGAAGAACCACGTATTCCGCAAAACGATCCAAAGCAGATCAACGAGGAATCTCCTTGCGATATGCAATTGGTCATGCGGAATGACATTCCAGCGGCGGATAGGCCGTTGGCCCATCATTCTCAGCAACCTTTGACTGCTTCAAATGAGGAACCTGCACTGCAGGACGAAAATGAAGATCAACAACGTAGGGCAACCGAGAGGTTGAAGAAGCTGCGTAATTTGTCATTCAACATTAACGCGGCCGACCCGAATAATGAGTTTGAGACTGTGCCGGCTTATATCCGCCGCAATATGGAATTGTATGGCAGTTCCACTAATGCAGTCGAAAATTTTTACAGCAACTACGAAGTCAAGACCGACGAAAACAATCAAACAAAGATCAGCACCATCAATACATTCTTAGACGGGAAAAAGCCCGATTAAAATTGCCGTTGGATTTATTAAATCCCGATCCTTTTGAATTACTTCCACCAGCCTTATTACAGGCTTGTGTTTTTAGTTGTTCCCCCCGATTTCTATCGGGGGGTTATTTTTCGGGAAAGACTTAGAGATAATTATGTTTCCAGCTTCGGTAATTCTTATCACCTTTCGTTGCGTCGCACTCTTATACATTTAGTAATTCTATTGGACTTTTATCCACCCCTTTCGATCTTTTTTTATAATTGTATATCCGGCCCCCGCCGGCGGGGGAAGTAGTTCGATGAAAATAAATTTTCAATTGGGGGTGGATAAAGAAGACGTAAATGATGATATCATCATTATAATTTTGAATCTTAAATGAACAAAGAAAAGACTTGATGGTTGTAAATAATAGATAAATCAAATCAATGGAAACAGTTTTAATAACCGGTGGCACAGGAATGGTAGGCAAAGCATTAACACAAGCTCTCATAGAAAGAGGATTTAATGTGATCATTTTTACTCGTCAATCAAACGATAAACCAAAAACTAAAAACGACAAACTCTCTTACGCTCCCTGGAATGTTAGTAAACAAACCTTGGATAAAAATGCTTTTGCAAAAGCAGACTACATTATTCATCTCGCTGGAGCTAATTTTGCAGACAAACGCTGGAATGAAAAAGTAAAAAAAGAAATAGTAAGTAGTCGGGTTGACAGTGCAAAATTGCTTATCGAAGGTTTAAAAACTATTCCAAATAAGATTAAAGTCGTAATAAGTGCATCTGGAATCAGCTGGTATGGAGCTGATGATAATAAAAAAGCCAAACCTTTTACAGAAAATGATCCTCCAGGAAGTGATTTCATGGCGGAAACTTGTAGACAATGGGAAGCTGCAATTGAGCCGGCATCATTTCTTGGAAAGCGATTGATAAAATTTCGCATCGGTCCTGTATTGAGTACTGATGGCGGTGCTTATGTTGAATTTAAAAATCCTGTAAAATTTGGAGTAGCCGGAATAATTGGCAACGGAAAGCAAATATTAAGCTGGATACATATTGATGATCTTGTGCGGGCAATTCTTTTTTCGATGGAGACTGAGCAAATAGAAGGAGTCTATAATGCCGTTTCGCCCACGCCAGTATCAAATAAAAAATTGATACTGGAAATTGCTAGGAGTACAGGAAATTTTTTTGTACCAATTCCTGCTCCATCTTTTACTCTAAAAATAGTATTTGGTGAGATGATTGGTGAAATTTTAAAAAGTACCACAGTCAGTTCAGAAAAGCTTCAACAAGCGGGTTTTATTTTTCAATACCCCGATCTCGAATCTGCTATTCTTCAATTATCTCACCAAAAAAATCTTCCGGTCTAACCTTTGCATGATCTTCATGCCAGACATTTGTAAATTCTCCAAGTACAGCTTTTCCATGATGAAAATCGAGACGATTAAGTTTTAATCCTTCAATATCTTCCAGCTTTACTTTTCTGTACATCGGGTGCATTGTTCCTCCTGTCACTCCAGCCGGTTTTAAAGGATCATATTGAAATTGCGGATCAACCAATGTTCCTCTCGGGTACATGATGCCAGGAACGCCTTGTCCTCTTATATCCATATTTTTTGGATGATTGAGTCCGATTGTATGTCCATATTCATGAGCAGCAGTTGTTGAGCCTTTATAAAGATTTTCCAGTTTGAAATAACCGCTATTACAATTCAATCCATCCACAAACGAAATATGATTATGCGAAAACTCTTCGATGCGGAAATAATTATTTTTTGGATCAAGATTTCGATAAATATCAAAAGGAGTAATTAATGGATTATGCCATGCATGAATTCTGAATACAACTTCAAACGTCAACTTCTCAAATCTCAAACTAGCCCGTGGTTCGTTCCACATGGTTTCAATTTCAACTCTTATTGACTCAGTAATTTCTGGGTTGGCTGCATTACCATAAGTAATAATATTGGAGTAAATGAAAAGCTGACGGTGATGTATATCAAATTCTGCAGTACCCATTATTCAAAAATTATGGAAAACAATTTTTCTTTTTCTGCTTTTCCTTTAAATTCCATTTCTCCAATTTCATTTACTTTATATGCAAACGGAGTAGAGAATTCCGTGAGAAAATCACCCGATACAACAAATGATTCTTCAAGCTCATGACATTTGCTTCTTATACGTGCGGCTGTATTTAATGTATCGCCACTGTATACAAGATCTTTTTTTATAATACCAATAACACCGGCAGTTACTTCGCCAGAATGAATACCAGCTTTAAACGTTGGACACACACCGTATCGTTTCATGAATTTTTCTTCACGTCTTTTCAATAAAAAAAATGATTGACGCAAAAATTTAAAACACCGTTGTTTGTTCAGCGGTGTATTTTTCCATGAAAGCACGACTTCGTCACCTACATATTGATATATCTCACCACCATTCGCAAGAAGAGGGATAGTTATCTCTGCAAAAAAATCTCTTAACAGCCGGAAGTATTTTGTATGGCCGAGTTTTTCTGCAATGGTGGTTGCATTATTGATATCCAGGAAAATAAAAATCCTGTTTTCAATTCTTGGTTTATTGTATTTGCCACGCATCATACCCCAAAACCCTCCCGGACCATATTTATCGATCACTTCCAATACAATAATTGTGAGTAAGGTCATAATAGCAAGGTCAAACATGAAGATCATAAAAGCTTTTGTAAGAAAAACGTCCCGATAAAATGTTCCAAGAAAACTTTCAAATGTCCCTTTTTCTGCAAATACATAATACATGGAGAGCATTACAAAAGCTATCAAGACAAAAAGAAAGAATGTAAGGCTCATTTTCAGCAAAACAGAGATCCATAAAGGAAAAAATCGAAAGGCATTCCTTAAATAAAATATCAGTATGGCTGAGACAACAAAACCAATAGTTGCAAAGGCAAGAGAAAATATAATAAGCGAACGTCCTGTTACATCATTTTTATCAATAAGAATAATATTATAAAGGAAAAGGAATGCAAACACTACCCAAATGATAGAGATGTTTGCAAGTACAATAAGCTTATAATTAATGATTCTTCGTGAAGCCATAAGCGAACGTTAAGAGATCAACGTTAATAAATTATCAATTTAATTCTAAAGAATAAACCCTTGATTTTTCCTTACGTCCTTTAAATTCCATTTCACCAATTTCATTCACACTGTATGTTTCCGGCACTTCAAAATCATGAAGAAAATCGATTGATAATATGAATGAGTGTTTTAGTTCATGACATTTGCTCCTGATCCTTGCCGTTGTATTAAGCGTATCGCCACTAAATACAAGCTCTTTTTTTATAACTCCAATATAACCTGCTGTTACGTCCCCGGCATGCACGCCAGCTTTAAAAGATGGAACAACGCCGTACTCCTTCATATAATAATTCTCTTTTCTTTTGATGGCTTTTACAGAATCGTTGATAAATTTTAGACATCTGCGTTTGTTTTTGTAACTATTTTTCCAGCAGATCACAACTTCATCACCAACATATTGATAGATGTGTCCCCAATTAGCAAGGATGGGTTCGGTAATGTCGGCAAAAAAATCATGTAGCATATTGAAATATTTCTCGTGCCCGATCTTTTCTGCTATTGTAGTAGAATCATTGATATCAAGAAAAAGAAATATCCTATTTTCCTTCCTGGGTTTATGGTAACGGCCACGAATTAAATTTCTCAATCCGCCGGGTCCGTATTTGTCTGATATTTCAAGTACGAGGATAGAGATAAATGAAAGCATACCAAGATCGATCATGCCCATTAAAAAACTAGGTGTGAGGATCACCTTTTGAACAAAGTTTTTTTCAAATTCAATAAAGCTTAGCCCACCATTATAACTGAAAATGTAATAAGCAAGTAATAAAATAACCGATACCAAAAGAAACAACAAAAATGTTAACGTCATTCTCAGAATAGTGGAAAGCCATATCGGTATTTTTCGAAAAGCATCCTTAAGAAAGAAGGCTTCTGCGCCTACTACAATAGTTCCAATGATGGCAAATGCAAGAGAAAAGAAGCTGAGTCTTCTGCTTTCTAACACTTCCTTGTCAACTTCCACTATGTTATAAAGAAGAACTAAACTGAATAACACCCAGATGACGACGATAGTAAAGACGATATATAACCTGTAGAGAAAAACTTTTTTTGAGATCATAAATAAAGCGTTAGTTTTCGTTAACGCTTAAAATTATTAATTAATAACTAAAAAAAATTAATTTCTAATTGGCTTACCACCTTTCAACACACTTTGAATTCTTTCCAATGTTTTCTTTTCTCCGCATAATGATAAGAAAGCTTCCCTTTCAAGATCAAGCAAATATTGTTCTGACACTAAAGAGGGGTCACTTAGATCACCGCCACACATTACATACGCCAATTTTTTTGCAACAACTACATCATGGTCGGTCGCATAATTTGCTCTCCACATTCCGTTAATGCCTGCATATAAAGCACCAAGTGCAGATTGGCCCAGGACTTTTATATCTTTTCTTTGAACAGGCATTGTATATCCTGATTCAAATATTTCAATCACTGATCTTTTTGCTTCAGCGATTCTTCGGCCCTGGTTCATTACCACCTCATCTAACCCTTTTCTATAAATACCGATATCAAATCCTTCAAATGCAGATGTTGCTACTTTTGCAGTAGCAATGGATAGAAATCTATTTTTAAGAGTAATGGTTTCCGGTTCATCTTCATGCATTTCATCAGATGCCCGTAATGTAAATTCCTTTGTGCCACCACCACCGGGAATTAAACCAACACCAAGTTCAACTAAACCTGTATATGTCTCCGCAGCAGGACAACATTTGTCCGAATGAAGACTAAGTTCACATGCGCCACCTAATGTCAATCCATGTGCAGCAGTTACCACAGGTATTGAAGAATAGCGAGCACGCATCATTGTATTTTGAAACATTCTTATTGCCATATCCAGTTCATCATATTCCTGGTCGATAGCAAGCATGAATATCATCCCTACATTAGCACCGGCGCTAAAGTTGGCACCTTCATTGGCGATCACTAGTCCTTTATAATTTTTTTCTGCTTTATCAATTGAAGTTTGAATACCTGCAAGCACATCACCACCAATACTTCCCATTTTAGTGAACCATTGCAATCCCAACACATCGTCTCCAAGATCATACAGTTTGCAGCTACCATTTTTCCAAACCTGTTTATCCTGGTAATTGCTCATTACTATAAATGCATCAGCACCAGGTAATGGTTTATATGTTTTGCTATTTTGATCGTAATATAATTTTTTACCTGTTTCAATTTTATAAAATGATTTATTGCCTGCTGCTAGCATTTCATCAACCCATGTCGCTACTTTATAACCCGCATCTTTCATTGCTTCGGTAGTTTTTTCTACACCGAGTACATCCCAGCTTTCAAAAGCACCGATTTCCCAACCAAAACCCGCCATCATTGCATCATCAACGCGGTAAAGTTCATCACTGATCTCTGGAATGCGATGTGAAATGTATGAGAACAAACCATAATGAAAATGACGATAGAATTCACCTGCTTTATCTTGCCCCGAAACCAACATTTTTAATCTTGTATACAGGTCATCTATTGGTTTTGCTGCTTCTACTGTTGCAAATTTTGCCTTAATTCTTGGGACATATTCAAACTTTTTTAGATCCAGAACCTGTATCTCTTTATCTGTCTTTCTTTCTTCAGGGCTACCTGCGGTAATAGGCAGTTTTATTTTTTTAAAGAATCCTTGTCCTGTCTTATCACCGAGCCAATTTTTTTCTACTAATTTATTTAACCATGCAGGAATATTAAATATATCCCTTGCTTCGTCATTCAGACAATTCTCATAAACTCCTTTTGCAACTTTTACCAATGTATCAACGCCAACAACATCGGCAGTACGGAATGTTGCAGATTTGGGACGTCCGATAATTGGTCCTGTTAATGCATCCACTTCATCAATAGTCAGCCCAAGCTTATCAACGAGTCCAAAAAGAGACATAATACCAAATACACCAATACGATTTGCAATAAAAGCCGGAGTGTCTTTACAAAGAACAGTTGTTTTACCAAGATAGAGATCTCCATAGCTCATTAGAAAATTTATAATAGAAGGGTCAGTAGCTGGAGTTGGGATTATCTCTAATAATCTTAAATAACGTGGCGGATTAAAAAAGTGTGTGCCGCAAAAATGTTTTTTGAAATCATCACTACGCCCTTCAGATAACATGTGAATGGGAATACCCGAAGTGTTTGAAGTAATTAATGTTCCTGGTTTACGAAACTGCTCAACCTTTTCATAAACTTGTTTTTTTATATCTAGCCTTTCTACTACTACTTCAATGGTCCAATCACAATCACTAATTTTTTTCATGTCATCATCAAAATTTCCGGTTGTAATTTTTTTGATAACATTTTTATGATAAACAGGTGAGGGATTTGATTTAATAGCCGCAGTCAAAGCGTCATTTACAATTTTATTTCGCTCTGCCGGCTTTTTACTTTCAATAGCTTCTTTCGGTACAATGTCAAGCAATAAAACCTGCAGGCCAATACCTGCAAAATGACAAGCAATGCGGGAACCCATCACTCCGCTTCCTAAAACTGCCACTTTTTTAATGATCCTTTTTTCCATATCAAATTAGTTAGTTAAACAACTATCAAGATCGAAGTTAGGTGATTTTACGAAACAGCTTAATTTCTGATTGGGAGAATTACGATTTCATAAGAATTTGTCTGATATTATAACTTAATCATGGTCATTAATTTGATCAATTAGTCAAAAGAAGAAGCGTTAATGCAAGAATAGGAACCCAATATGCGTTCTAATTATCGAATCAATTCCAATGAAAACCAATTCCTCTGCAAAAAAGAGCAACAAGCCCGTCCTTTCTATCAGCCACAAAGCCGCTGCAGAACTTTCTGATCTGCTGCATCACTTACCAGATGCAGTAATCATTACTGACCTTTCCTTCAATATTACAGGCTGGAATGATGCTGCTGAAAAATTACATGGCCTACCAGGTGCAAGAGGAAAAAATCTATTTCAACTCATTAAGATCGATTTACTGGATTCTACAATTGAAACTATTAATGGTCAGTTACTGAAAAAAGGAACATGGGAAGGTGAGATTATTTATCACAGGCATGATGGTGAGAAATATATTTTTAAGACTTCTGCTACTTCAATACTCGATGATAATAACAAACCGGTAAGTATAATTTTTGTCAATCATAATATCACCAAAGTAAAAAGCACGGAAAAGAAATTAGCAGAAGCCGAAGCAACATATGAGAAGCTTGTCAATACTTTGGTAGATGGTGTGATCATGTTAGATAAGGACGGAAAAGTAACTACATGCAATAAAAGAGCTTCAGCTATTTTAGGATTAAGTGAAGAAGAATTATTAGGAAAGGAATTAGGGGATTCATCATGGAAGGCGATAAAAGCAGACGGAACTCCATTTCCCTGGTATGAATTTCCAACTGTTGTGAGTTTGCAAACAGGATTCCCTCAGCGTAATGTAAAAATGGGAGTTAATCTTCCTAATGGCTTATTTGTTTGGTTGCTCATCAATTCAGAAGCGTTAATCCGTATCGGTGAGTTTGATCCATATGCGGTGGTGGTTTCGTTTTCTGATATAACAGACAGTGTGAACCGTGAAGAAGAACTTAGAAAAAGTAATGAGCGATTTTATTACGTTTCAAAAATAACTTCTGATGCTATCTGGGATATTGATCTTGGAACAAAACAGATATACAGAAGTGAAACTTTTTATGAATTATCCGGTTATAGCCGTGAAGAAATAAAACCTGATCTTGATTGGTGGTTTAATAAAATTCATCCAAAAGATAGAGACAGAGTACGAAACAAAGTACAGGAGCATATTCAAAAAGGGCATGAACGATGGGAAGACGAATATCTTTTTCTTTGCGCCGATGGCACTTATAAGTTTTTACTTGACTCAGGCACTATTTTATACCGAAATGGTAAGCCGGTAAGAATTTTAGGTGCTATTCGTGATCTTACTGAAAAGAAAAAGCTGGAGCAACAACTTTTGCAGGAACAAGAACAAAAACATAAAGCAGTAAGCCAGGCGGGGATTGCAGCTCAGGAAGCAGAACGCAGTGCTATCAGTCGGGAGCTCCATGATAATGTTAACCAGTTATTGATGAGTGCGAAATTGTTCATGAATTCAGCAAAAACTGATCCTGGAAAGGCAGATGAACATATTGAAAAAGCGATCACTTACCAGTTGATGGCCGTCGAAGAGATCAGGAAACTTTCAAAAACATTAAACACGTCGCTTGTAAAAGTTATCGGTCTTAGTCGTAGTATTGATGACATTATCATTAATATGAAAGCATTCCAGCAGATAGAAACAAAATTTCATTATGATCAAAAGCTGGATAAGATCCTTTCTGATGATCAAAAACTAATGATCTTCCGGATACTGCAGGAACAAACCAATAATATCATCAAGTATGCTGATGCCAAAAACGTAACAATTACTTTAAAAGAAGAGAACAGCAAAGTTTATCTTTCTATTAAAGATGATGGAAACGGTTTTGATGCTTCAGTCCAATCTAAGGGAATTGGCTTCATAAATATTTATAACCGGGCTGATGCTTTCGGAGGAGAAATGGAGCTTATTTCTTCGCCGGGAAATGGATGTTCTCTTCAAATTAATTTCCCTCTTACTTTAAATTAATCAAAATCTATTGCAGGCAATTGACGGATCTTTAGTTGCTTATTGTATCGTCTCATCAATCGTTTATTCTTTTTTGCGCCTACACTCGAGGCCACGCCACTCATTACAATTTTTATATAATAATTTATGAATGATCTGTCCCTCAATCGTGGAAAATAAACTACACCAACCCTTTTCTTATTTTCATTTTTAACAATGAAACTGTTTGCAATAAAGGTCATCAATCCTTGTAAAAATCTTTTCTTTTCTTCTTTTCCATTTTTTAAAAACTGCACTTTCAGGTCATGATAATACATTCTCATTTCTCCCAGGGAAAGATATTCTTGCCCAACGGCCCGCATGGTAAGTGTGTCCAGGTAGCCTGACTGCAATTTTATTGAAGATAAAGCCGGCAATATTTTATTAAGATATAACATAGAATGTGGCTGCATTCTTAAAGTGATCAGGAATCCGGAAAGTGTATCAAGATAGGATTCTCTTGTTCGCAATCTTATCCACCCCGAGTCGAGTAAATATCCATTCAATCTTATTCTGAAGCTATCTACAGGGGTTAAATCAAAATTTTTTATTGGGAAGATATCACCGCTCATTCTTGTTACAGGTATAACGGCGGTTTCTTTTGTTTTATCATTTAATTCTGTATAAACAGCCGTACCATTTGAAATGAGTATTGTGTCAATAGACACTTTGAAAGGGATCTTCTGAATCAGTTTTGTGGCTAAAGGTTTTATTATCCCTGCATGAAATGGCGGGGTTTTATCTCTATAAGAAGTAAAATAAGGATCATCAATTGTGATATTTCCGGAACGAAACACACTGTCTTCCAGGTATTGGTCAAGATCGAATTTAGAAACTGAAATTCTTCCTGTCTTTAAAGTTATGTAGTCAGTTTGCCATTTGCTTGCTGCCACAAACTCGTCGCGACCAATAACAGGATGAAATGAAAATGAATCAACAGAAAAACTTTGTGCAGATTTACTAAATGAAAGATCATGCCATGTCCAGTTATTCTTTTCATCAATGATCTGCCCTGAAATATCCGTAACGGTGAATGAAGGGTTCTTTTTGATTATAGCTTTCACGTCACCATTGATCTCAGAACCTAGTTGAAGATTTTTTAGAACACCTTGATACACTTTCACATTAGCTGCTTTTTTTCCAAGACTATCTGCTGTAAAATTTTTTGCTTCAACTTCATTAACTTTTGCTGACCAAAATAATTTTTTACCCGAATTCACCACCATATCACTAAGCTGTATTTTTAACGAGCCCTCCTTTGATGTTGTAGTTTTGTTATTGGAATTTGTAATTGAAAAATTTGAAAGTGTAGTATTCAATGAGCCAATACTGATCCTGTTATCAATTCCTTTGCTCGTAAAATTTTTAAGACTGACATTACTATTGCTTCCGTCCCAATAAATTTTTTGTAAGCCTTTTGAAGCAGAATTTTCCAATGAAAAAACGGGGCGTTCCATTTCCAGCTGATCAACAAAAATTTCGGGCAATGATGTTTCCCCGCTGCTATCTTTTTTCTCAGTAAACCGGAGTTTGACAACAGGATCACTGATTTTTGCATTTTTAATTTGTGATGCTCCCTTTATGATGCTATTAACATCAGGAGTAAATACTATGGCCGAGGCTTTTACATCCACACTATCATTATCTTTTGCTTGCCTGAATTGAAAGTTGGTAAATGAAGAGGCAGAATTATCAGCCAACGAAAATTTATCTGCAGTAAGAGATGTATATTGACCAAACCAGTAAAGATCCTTTCCATCTGTTTTAAGGGCATTGAGCTTAAGCTTTTCTTTTTTATCAATTGATGCAACGGAAAGTGTATTTAAAAAAACCGACAATGAACTTTTTGCATTATTAAAATATAATTGAGTGTTGGTTCCCTGTATCTTTTTAAATAAGACTATTAAAGGATCATTGTCTTTTTTTCCTGGTTGTAAAAGATTTATTTCGAGATCAGCTTTTTTCCAGCTAATACCTTCACCGGTCAGCATTTTTAAAGAATCGATGAACACAAGGCTGTCAAGCTTTACATTTCTTGCATTTATATTAAAAGTCTGTTGATGATCATAAATATTTACTTTATCAAATAAAAATTGCTTATTAGTTCCATCAAATGATGCATTGTCCATATAAACCACCAAATTCTTTGTCTTCATTATTCCTTTTTTAAAATTAAGCAGCTCGACAGAGCCTTCCACATTTGCTATGGACAAAGAATCGGCAACGTTATTACTGTTTAATATAAGGTTGGCATCTTCTAACAACAGGTCAATAGTATGCCTGGTTCTTATTTTTATTTTTCCATTTTCTATTACTAATTTGTCAAGGCTCATAAAATTATTGATACCTGCTAATGAATTCACAATTGGATTCCTGCTTTTTGGTTTTGCATCACCAGAGGGATAATAATCAATGACAGGTCGTATTAATAATGCTTGTCTTGCAATAACTTTTTGATCAAATAAAAGGTCGGCCCATGACAATTCACTGAGAATAAATTGCCGCACTTGAATGTTGCGCTTGTCTTTATATGGTTCCGTATTAATAGAAAAATTGCTTAATAATATTTTGCTTTCTCTTAATCGGATACTGTCAAAGCGTAAAAAATAACTGCTATCCTTTACAAAATTTTCATAATTGCGAATGGCCATATCAAAACTCTCCAATGAAATCGGCTGTGGCAGGCTATGATCTATTCTTAAACCTGTCATCTCGAAATTATTTTTTTCTGAAGTAAAGGAGGTGCTTTTATCGTTGCGATTGGTCGTAATGCTCACTTCCGCGTTTCTTACTCCTACATAATTTAATTGCATGTCACCAGTAAGTTGGTTGATCAACGTATCCAGGTTAGGTATTTTTTTTGGCCCAGCCGTTTTGTTTTTTAATTCTAATTGTATTTTAAATTTAGGATCAAGACAATAAACAGAATCGGCTTTTATCAGGCCTTTTTCATACAATGATTTAAAATCGACATTGGTTAATTTAAGTGTATCGAGATAAAGAGAAAAGCCAGATCCGCTGCTATCGGCTCTTTTACCAATAAGGGTACAACTGTCAATTTCTATTAATCTTTTTTTGATCTTAATCCTGAAACGGCTGAAAGCAAGACGGTGATTTCCATCCGGGAAATTGATATCCTGACCTTTGGTCCAGAATACCAATTTATCTGATTCAGGAAAGTCTTCAGCCTTTGTGTCTGGATCTGTTTCAATATGAAAGTGCATCCTTGTAATAACCAATGGCTGTTGATTGGGCAAAACCTTATTTATTAATTTGAACTCTCCATCGTCAAATTGAAATCTCTTTACTTCAAGAAATTTCAAGGCATCCATGATCGAGTTGTACACTTTTCCCATTTCATGCGGAATGGAAATATCTTTTTGTCCCACTGTATCCAAGGGCTTCAATCGTGTTACTTCTATTTTTGGAGAAACAAGAAATAATGAATCGATCCTTAATTCTCTTCTTGTAAATATTGGAATTAAAGCTTTTACTCTTATTTTTATTTTATCCACCTGGAAATGATAGGAAGTCACAAGATCAAGAGAATCATTGGAGAAAAAAGTAACATCATCCAGTTCCACCTTTTTGCTAAAGTAATTGAACTTTAAGTTTTTTACTTTCAGTTTTAATTTTCCTTTTGATTCAGAGGTGACAATATCCTCGATCAGTTTTTCGGCATTATTAACGACATAAATATGAAGTGCAGTAACAAGAATAATGATGATCCCCAGGATGATTCCGAGTGTTTTAAGGATTTTCTTCTCAAGCCAAACGATCCACATTCAATAGATGGGGTTAATAAGTTATCAAATTACTCAAATTTGCGCTAAAGAAAAAGCCATCTGCCGTGGCAGATGGCTCCTAAGTTTTAACTTACTGAAGCGCCTGGATTAACTGCTTCTTCAGGCATCAATAGACGAAGTTTACCATCCTTATCTTCCGCTGTTAAGATCATTCCCTGGCTTTCAATTCCTTTCATTTTTCTCGGTGCAAGATTGATCACTACTACAACTTGCTTGCCAACCATTTCCTCAGCCTTATAATGAAGTGCAATACCGCTAACAATTGTTCTTGTTTCATTGCCCAGGTCAATTGTTAATTTTAAAAGCTTATCCGCTTTCTCGACTTTTTCACATGCGGTCACGGTAGCAACACGAAGATCAAGTTTTGCGAAATCATCATAAACGATTTCTGGTTTGTTAGTTTCTTGTTTTTCGCTCGCTGGTTTTACATCTTCCATTTTGGTTCCTTCTTTTTTAATTAAACCTGATTTTAATTTCTCTATTTGATTTTTTATCTCTTCGTCTTCGATTTTTCTGAATAATAACGCAGGAGGTCTCAATGAATAACCGACACTCAACAATTTTATTTTTCCGGCATTTTCCCAATCCAGCATTTTATCCACCACCTTCATCATGTACAACATTTTCTTTGCAGTGGTTGGTAAAAAAGGATTAATAAGGATAGCAAGATTCGCTGTTAGCTGCAAACAAAGATGTAAGCAATTATCAATCTCCTTTTGAGCTGCTGTGGACTGTGGTCCGTTGTCTGTCGTCTTCTTCGCTTTTATCCACGGTTCTTTCTTCTGCATGTATTGATTTCCCTTGCGGGACAGATCGATCACTTCAAACAACGCATCACGAAACTTATACTCTTCAATCAAACTTTCAACCTTCAATTTTGAACTTTCAATTTCTTTCATGATCCAGCGGTCTTCATCATCTAAAACTTCTTCATGCAATTTCGGCACTTTACTATTGCAAAGCTTATGCATCAACACCCATGTGCGGTTCACAAAATTCCCGAAGATAGAAGCCAGCTCACTGTTATTCCTCTCCTGGAAATCTTTCCATGTAAAATCATTGTCTTTTGTTTCCGGCGCATTGGCACATAACACATATCGAAGCACATCTTCACAACCGGGGAAATCTTTTAAATACTCATCCACCCATACGGCCCAATTACGACTCGTACTTACTTTTTCGCCTTCAATGTTTAAAAACTCATTGGCAGGAACATTATCTGGCAATACAAAATTTCCATGTGCCTTTAGCATTGCAGGGAAAATGATGCAATGAAAAACAATATTATCCTTGCCGATAAAATGGACCAGCTTTGTATCATCTTTACACCAATAATCAGCCCATTTATCTGTTAATTCTTTTGTAGCAGATATATAACCGATCGGTGCATCAAACCACACATACAATACTTTTCCTTCAGCATCAGGCAACGGAACTTTTATTCCCCAACTACTGTCTCTTGTCATTGCCCTTGACTGCAGCCCTTTATCCAACCAGCTTTTGCATTGACCATATACATTATTCTTCCATTCTTTATGTCCTTCAATGAGCCATTCTTTCAACCAGGGTTCATAATCCTGCAATGGGAAATACCAATGCTTTGTTTTCTTTTTCACGGGCACTGCATCGCTCAATGCGCTGCGTGGATTAATTAATTGTTCAGGACTCAACGATGAACCACATCTTTCACATTGATCGCCGTAAGCATTCGGATTGGCACAAACAGGACAAGTGCCAATAATATAACGGTCAGCTAAAAATGTTTTTGTTTTCTCATCGTAATACTGCTCCGTTTCCTTTTCTTCAAACAAACCATCATCGTACAACTTTTTAAAGAAAGCTGCTGCGGTTTCATGATGAACTTTATTTGAAGTACGGGAATAGATATCAAATGATATTCCCATCTGCTCAAAACTATCTTTAATTATGGCGTGGTATTTATCAACTATTTGTTGCGGCGTCACTCCTTCTTTCATTGCACGGATCGTAATAGGCACTCCATGTTCATCACTGCCGCAAACAAATTTTATATCCCTTTTTTGTGCCCGTTGATACCGCACATAAATATCCGCAGGCACATACACACCAGCCATATGCCCGATGTGTATGGGTCCATTTGCATAAGGCAAAGCCGCAGTCACTAATATTCTTTTATAATCGCTCATATTACTTGCGAGGAGCGTAGCAACGAAGCAATCTCCTCAATCTGATTTTAAATTTTGGGTTCAGGCTTGATAATTACTATTAAACTTCCGTTGCGTCGCACTCTTGTACGTTCAGTTCTCTATTCACCACTTCTACTTTGTCACCCTGAGCTTAGCGAAGGGCTATTCATCAAAGAGAGGAAACAACCAAGGCCTGCAAAAATACCGGATTAAAGACCATTGCCCAAACCGTTGCGATTAACAGATTTTATTTACATTGAGAAAAATTAAACGCTGCTTATGGCAAATAAAACTATAGAAGAAAAACTAAAGGAGCTTGGTTACGAATTACCAATACTCCCTGCTTCCAAGGGAATTTAT
>Ga0105249_10002622_pt1 | contig 15574 bp, 17 predicted proteins | sample KBSS44metaG_FD_81522 | JGI IMG/M metagenome (GOLD analysis project Ga0105249, IMG submission 81522) | Switchgrass rhizosphere microbial communities from Kellogg Biological Station, Michigan, USA - KBS S4-4 metaG | ecosystem: Host-associated > Plants > Roots > Rhizosphere > Soil | place...
ATGGCCGAGGTGCCCCACACCGACAGCCCGACCGATTGCGGCCAGCGGCCGTAGTCGTCGCGGTAGCGGGCCAGCAGCGAATCAGCCATCGCCACACCGGTTTCCCACGCCAGCCGCGACGGCACTGCCTTCGGGTCGACGGAATAGAAGTTGCGGCCCGTCGGCAGCACATTGACCAGGCCACGCAAGGGTGAGCCCGACGGACCCGACTCGATGAACTTGCCGTCGAGTGCCCGCAGGATCTGGTCGATCTCCCCCGCCGTCTGCGCGAGCCGCGGCACCACTTCGGTGGCGGCGAACCGCAGGATGTCGGCAATCGCCGCATCTTGGGTAAGGGTGTCGACGGCCGTTGCGTCCCAACCGGCTTTCTGTAGTGCCGCGACCAGCTCGCGTGCTTGGGCTTCGGCGGCGTCCACCGTCGCGCGCTCGTCGGTCCCGTCTTCGGCCAGGCCCAGCGCCTGGCGCAGCCCCGGCACGGTCTGGTCACCACCGAACAGCTGCCGGGCCCGCAGGATGGCCAGCACCAGATCGAGTTCGACCTCGCCGGTGGGCTTTTCGCCGAGAATGTGCAGGCCGTCGCGAATCTGTACGTCCTTGATCTCACACAGCCAGCCGTCGACGTGCAGCAGCATGTCGTCGAATGAGTCGTCCTCGGGGCGCTCGTGCAGTCCGAGGTCGTGGTCCATCTTCGCCGCGCGCATCAGCGTCCAGATCTGCTGGCGGATCGCGGGCAGCTTGCCGGGATCAAGCGCGGCGATGTTGGCGTGCTCGTCGAGGAGCTGCTCCAATCGGGCGATGTCCCCGTAGGTTTCGGCGCGGGCCATCGGTGGGATGAGGTGGTCGACCAGCGTCGCGTGCGCACGCCGCTTGGCCTGGGTCCCCTCGCCCGGGTCGTTGACGAGGAAGGGGTAGATCAGCGGCAGATTGCCGAGGGCAGCGTCAGACCCGCAGGCCGCGGACATGCCAAGCGTCTTGCCAGGCAGCCACTCGAGGTTGCCGTGCTTGCCGAGATGCACGACGGCATCTGCACCGAAGTCGGCGGCGATCCAGTGGTAGGCCGCCAGATAGTGATGACTCGGCGGCAGATCCGGGTCGTGGTAGATGGCGACGGGGTTCTCGCCGAATCCCCGCGGCGGCTGCACGATCAGCACGACGTTGCCCGCCTGCAGCGCGGCGATCACGATCTCGCCGTCAGGGTGGTGGCTTCGGTCGACGAATAGCTCGCCCGGCGGCGGGCCCCAATGCTTGACGACGGCCTCGGTCAGCTCGGCTGGCAATGTGGAGAACCAGTCGCGATAGTCCGTGGCCGACAACCGGATCGGGTTGCCTGTCAGCTGGCCGTCGGTGAGCCAGTCCGGGTCCTGGCCGCCCCGCGCGATGAGCGCGTGCACCAGCGCGTCGCCGTCTTTTGCGTCGACGCCGGGAAGGTCGCCGATCGCGTACCCCGCGTCGCGCATGGCTCGTAGCAACGCGACCGCGCTGGCCGGGGTGTCGAGTCCGACGGCGTTTCCGATGCGGGCGTGCTTGGTCGGATACGCCGAGAACACCACCGCAATACGTTTCTGCGGGGCCGGAATTGCCCGCAGCCGCGCATGTTTGACGGCGAGCCCGGCAACGCGCGCGCAGCGCTCTGGATCGGCGACGTACGAGATCAGGCCCTCGTCGTCAATCTCCTTGAACGAGAACGGAACCGTGATGATGCGACCGTCGAACTCGGGCACGGCGACCTGAGTCGCGACGTCCAGCGGAGACATGCCATCGTCGTTGTCCTGCCACTGGGTGCGAGAACTCGTCAGGCACAGACCCTGCAGGATCGGGATGTCCAGCGCGGCGAGATGTGCGACGTTCCAACTGTCGTCGTTGCCACCCGCGGTGACGGCGGCCGGCGTAGCACCGCCCGCGGCAAGCACGGTGGTCACCATGGCGTCGGCGGTGCCGAGAAGGTCAAGTAGCCCGGCGTCGGCGGTTCGCAGCGACGCGCAGAACACCGGTAGCGGGCGGCCGCCGGCCTGCTCGATGGCCTGGCACAGCGCCTCGATGTAGTCGGTGTTGCCGGCCAGGTGCTGGGCGCGGTAGTAGAGGACCGCGATGGTCGGTCCGTGCGTGTCGCGCGCTGCGCGGTCGAGGACGCCCCAGCTCGGGGTGGTTTCCGGAGGCGAGAAGCCGAAACCGGTCATCAACAACGTGTCGCACAGAAACGCGTGCAGCTGCCGCAGGTTCTGTACTCCGCCGTGAGCGAGATAGATGTGGGACTGCAGTGCGACGCCGGCGGGCGTCGTGGAATGTCCCATGAGGTCGGCGTCGGGCGACTGCTCCCCGCTGACGACGACGGTCGGCACCCCACTGGCCACCACGGCGTCGATACCGTCCTGCCAGGCGCGGTATCCACCGAGGATGCGCACCACGGCGATGTCGGCACCGTGCAGCAGCTCGTCGAGTTCGCCGTCGACCAGCCGCGACGGGTTCGCCCACCGGTAGCTCGCCCCGCTTGCGCGGGCAGTGATCAGGTCGGTGTCGGACGTCGACAGCAGGACAACAGTGGGGTCTGGCACCCACCATTCGTACCGCACCGCCCCCTAAAGCGGTGCGGTCGGTCGTTCAGCTGTCGTTGCCCCAGCGGCCGTGCCAGGTCTGCGGATACGGCAGGCCGAGGCCGGCGATGAGGACCAGCAGGAGTACGCCGAATGCGATTAGTGCGAACATCGTCGTTCCTTCCGTGACATTCGGTTACTACACACGCGTGCAGTAGTCCGGAATTTACGGCCCTACCAGCCGGTAATGACCGATCTGTGTGCGACGGATCACCATGGGCGAGGGTGTGGCGGCGGTCACATCGAGCTTCGAATCGCGGCCATTTAAACCGTGTCGCACTGTCAGCGGGTGGCGCACGATTCGGCGCATGGCTGAACTCCTAGACGTGGTGAAACTCGGGGCCAACATCGGCGCCCGCATTGACGGTGTCCGACTCGCAGGCGACCTGGACGACGAGACCGTCGCGGCAATCAACGATGCGTTGCTCGAGCACAAGGTGATCTTCTTCCGCGAGCAGCACGACCTGGACGATGACGGCCAGCTCGCGTTCGCCAGCAAGCTAGGCACACCTACCACCGCGCATCCGACACTGTCGGAGGGCGAGACCGTGCTGCCGATCGATTCACGCTACGACAAAGCCAACAGCTGGCACACCGATGTCACGTTCGTCGACCGCATTCCGAAAGCGTCTCTGCTGCGGGCAGTTTCATTGCCGAGTTACGGGGGGACCACCGCGTGGGCGTCCACCGAAGCGGCGTATGACCAATTGCCTGCACCGCTGCGTGTGCTGACCGAAAACCTCTGGGCGGTGCACACCAATCAGTACGACTATGTCCGCGAGTACGCCGACCGGCACGAGGCGCTGACGGATACGGTCCGTGAGTACCGCGAGGAATTCGTGCGGGAGTACTACGAGACCGAACATCCGGTGGTGCGAATGCATCCGGAAACCGGCAACCGGGTACTGCTGCTGGGCCACTTCATCAAACAGTTCGTCGGCCTCGGCCCTGCCGAGTCGGCGACGTTGTTCAATCTGCTTCAGGCTCGAGTCACCAAGCTGGAGAACACCATTCGATGGAGCTGGCTGCCGGGTGATCTGGCCATCTGGGACAACCGCGCCACCCAGCACTACGCCGTCGCGGACTATGACGACCAGTACCGACGGCTCAGCCGAGTCACGCTGGCCGGGGACATCCCGGTTGACATCCACGGCCAGCTCAGCCGCGCCATCGTCGGCGACGCTTCGCAGTACTCGGAAGTGGTCAGTCCCATCGCGCTGGCGAGCTGACCTAGAGCCGATCCATTTCGCGCGACAGCAGCGCGTTTTCCAGCCACACATGCCGCTTCGGGTAAACGGGCTTCGGCGGTTGCGCCGCGCTTGCAAGCCAGCTGCCGACGCCGGCCACCAGCGAAACGATAGCGTCACTCCACCCGCGAGTTTTTGTGCGTGGTAGCGCCACCGCGGCCGCCGTGCTGAACAGCACCTGCTGTTCGGTGATCAGCGTCTGCTGCCCGGTCGAGGTCTGCGGCGAGGAGACCAGCTTCTCGCGGCTCTCGTCGAGTTCGAGGTGATAAGTCGTTGCCATTTCAGTCATTTCAGTTTCTCCCACCCGGTGTTCTCTGGTGCCCGGCCGAACCGGAAACCTCATAGGTGAAAATTAACGCCGGTAACGGTGGGTCTCACGCGTAGACGAGTACCTGTTTATTTGGTTAATTCGCGACGTCCTACCTAGGTGCCCAACCGAATACATGTGACACGGCTAAGCATCGGCGTTGACGTGTGCGTAAAGCGGAGCCCCGCCGAGAGAGCCCGGCGCAACGTCGCGGTTACGCCGCTCCCAGCAACTCTCAGCGGGGTTCCGGCATCGCTTAGAGCCTCAACATCTCCCGCGCCATGCGGGAGTCCTCGAGAAAATCTTTGCGGGGCGGATAGTGTCGCCGCTTCGGGCGGCTTTCAGTGTCCGCACTGACGAATGCCGCCGCCAGCTTGTCGCGCACCGCCTGGGCCCAGCGCCAGCCGGTTCTGGCCGGCTGCAACGGCAAGGCCGCTGCCGTGGCGAACAGCACCTGCTGCTCGGTGATCAGGACGGGCGTACGCGGCGACGCCTCGGTGTCCGGACGCTTGCGGACGGCCTCCGGTGGAGCGCTGAAAGGCGCTGCCAATTCGGTCATTTCAGTTTCCCCCTGTGTCAGATGCCGCCGGGCCGGTCTCCCGGCAGCTCGATGAGAGAAATTCTTGGCCGGTAGTTAGCGATCCTCACGAGTATCTGACTACCTGTTTATCGCGAGTAGTACCTACTCATTCAATTCCGGCAAAGTCAAGTGCCGCTATTTCCTGCGCATAAGCCGCATTTAGCAATGTCCGCAGACACCTGTCGCCCCGTCGGTCCGCGCGCCGTACCGTGACCTGGTGGCCAGAATCCGCGATCGCGATGCCTGCCCGGGCGCGTTGCAGCTCCACCAGGCGGCAGACGGTGCGCTGGCGCGCGTGCGGCTACCGGGTGGGGTTATTTCGGCCGGCCAGCTGGAGGCGCTAGCCCGCGCCGCGACGGAGTTCGGATCGCCCGCCATGGAGCTCACGTCGCGCGGCAACATCCAATTGCGGGCCATCACCGACACCGCGGCGGTCGCCGAAATCGCCGCCACCGCAGGCTTGTTGCCATCGGAAACGCATGAGCGGGTCCGCAACATCGTCGCCTCCCCCTTGTCGGGCCGCGTCGGCGGGCTGGCCGACATCCGCGTACTGGTCACCGAATTGGACGAAGCGATTCAATCCGAGCCCGCACTCGCAGACCTGCCGGGGCGATTTCTGTTCGGTGTCGACGATGGCCGCGCCGACATCTCGGGGCTGGCCGCCGATGCGGGGGCACATTTTCTCGACGAGACCACCGCTGCCTTGCTGCTGGCCGGACGTGATACGGGCGTGAGGCTTGACCGACCCGATGTGGTGCCCGCGCTGATCGCCATCGCGACGCGATTTGCCACCATTCGCGAGAAGTCTTGGCGGGTAGCCGAACTGGATGACACCGCCCCGCTGCTAGAGCAGTTCACTCCCACTGCGGAACGCGGTGCAACATGGGCGCCGGTGAGCACGCCGCCTGTCGGGTGGCTGTCGCAGGGCGATGGCCGCGTGGCCCTCGGCGCGGCCGTGCCGCTGGGTGTGCTGCAGGCCAGGGTTGCCGAGTTTCTCGCGGCAATCGGCGCGCCGTTGGCCATCACGCCGTGGCGCTCGGTGCTGGTGTTCGATCTCGAGGAAGGTGTCGCCGACACGGCACTGCGCGTGTTGGCGCCGATGGATTTGGTGTTCGACGAGGCCTCTCCTTGGCTGTCGGTGAGCGCGTGCACCGGCAGCCCCGGCTGCGCGCATTCCGCGGCCGACGTACGCGCCGACGCCACTGCCGCACTCAATGACCCTGCCGACGGCCACCGGCACTTCGTGGGCTGCGACCGCGCCTGCGGAAGCCCGCCGACTGGTGGCGTTTTGGTGGCAACCGGAGACGGATACCGGCTGCGTACAGCGCACCCGTAGGGTGAGCGGGTGCTCGACTACATCCGCGACGCTGCCGAGATCTACCGGCAGTCGTTTGCGACGATCCGCGCCGAAGCGAACCTGTCGCGGTTCCCCGACGACGTCGCGCGCGTCGTGGTGCGGCTGATCCACACCTGCGGGCAGGTCGACGTCGCCGAGCATGTCGCGTTCAGCGATGACGTCGTCGCGAAGACGCGTGCCGCGCTGGCGGCAGGCGTGCCGATCTTGTGCGATTCGTCGATGGTGGCCGCGGGCATCACGAGATCGCGGCTGCCCGGTGACAACGAAGGGGTGTCGTTGGTGGCCGACCCGCGAACGGCCGACTTGGCACAGCGCACGACCACGACACGCTCGGCGGCTGCGGTCGACCTGTGGGCCGACCGGCTCGGCGGCGCCGTGGTGGCGATCGGCAATGCGCCGACCGCGCTGTTCCGCCTGCTCGAACTGGTCGACGAGGGCGCTCCCGCGCCGGCGGCGGTGCTGGGCGGCCCCGTCGGATTCGTCGGCTCAGCGCAATCGAAGCAGGAGCTGATCGACCGTCCCCGCGGCATGGCGTATCTGGTGGTCCAGGGCCGCCGCGGAGGCAGCGCGATGGCCGCCGCAGCCGTCAACGCGATCGCTAGTGACGCCGAATGAGGGGCACCCTGTGGGGCGTTGGCCTCGGTCCGGGCGATCCCGAGCTTGTCACGGTCAAGGCGGCCAGGGTGATCGCCGAGGCCGATGTCGTCGCTTACCACAGCGCCCGGCACGGTCGCAGCATCGCGCGCGGCATCGCGGAGCCCTACCTTCGGCCCGGCCAGATCGAGGAGCACCTGGTCTACCCCGTCACTACCGAGATCACCGACCATCCGGGCGGGTATGCCGGCGCGATAGAGGACTTCTACCGCGAGGCCGCCGACCGGATAGCCGCGCACCTGGAGGCAGGCCGCAATGTCGCGCTGCTCGCCGAGGGCGATCCGCTGTTCTACAGCTCCTACATGCATATGCACACCCGGTTGACGCAACGGTTCGAGGCCGTGATCGTGCCCGGCGTGACGTCGGTCAGCGCGGCGTCGGCGGCGACGGGTACTCCGCTGGTCCAGGGCGATGAGGTGCTGACGATCCTGCCCGGCACGCTGCCCGTCGACGAACTCAAGCGCAGGCTCGCTGACACCGACGCCGCCGTCGTGCTGAAGCTGGGGCGCTCGTATCCTGCTGTGCGAGAAGCGCTTTCGTCAGCCGGACGACTGGACAAGGCTTTTTACGTGGAACGGGCCAGCACGCCGAATCAACGGGTGCTGGCCGCCGTGGAGGTCGACGACGAGACGGTGCCGTACTTCTCGTTGGCGATGCTGCCGGGCTCCGCTACGGCGGACGTCGCCACGGGCAGCGTCGCCGTTGTGGGCCTCGGCCCCGGCGACACCCACTGGATGACCCCTCAGAGCCGCCGCGAGTTGGCCGCCGCGACCGACCTGATCGGCTATGGCCCCTATCTCGACCGGGTCGGCACGCGCGACGGCCAGCGCCGCCACCCCAGTGACAACACCGACGAGCCCGCGCGCGCCCGACTGGCCTGCACGCTGGCCCAGCAGGGCCACGCGGTCGCGGTGGTGTCCTCCGGCGATCCCGGCGTATTCGCGATGGCGACGGCCGTGCTCGAGGAGGCCAAGCAATGGCCGGGGGTGGCTGTGCGGGTGATCCCCGCGATGACAGCCGCGCAGGCCGTCGCGAGCCGGGCAGGCGCTCCGCTCGGCCACGACTATGCGGTCATCTCGCTGTCCGATCGGCTCAAACCGTGGCAGGTCATCGAGCAAAGGCTGCGCGCCGCGGCGGAGGCCGATCTGGTGCTGGCGATCTACAATCCCGCATCGAAGAGCCGGACCTGGCAGGTCGCCGCGATGCGGGATCTCCTGTTGGCTCATCGCGATCCGGGCACCCCGGTGGTGATCGGTCGCGACGTGTCGGGGCCGCGCGAAGAGGTGAAGGTGGTCAGGCTCGCCGACCTCGACCCCGCGGATGTCGACATGCGCTGCCTGTTGATCATCGGGTCGTCGCAGACCCAGTGGTACGCCGACGAATCCGGGGACAGGGTCTTCACGCCGCGGCGCTACCCGACCTAGCTTCGCCGAAACTGCGTACAGATCGCGATCGGTCGCGAAATCACGATCTCCCGGCAGTCTGGGCGGGATCACAGTGCTAACGTCCGGCAGGTGACGATTGGCATTCCACGCGGGCCGGAAAATGTAACGCCAGCATGGCTCGGCTCGGTCCTTGGAGCCGACGTCCGCGATGTCGACGTCACGCCCATCGGCACGGGCCAGACCGGTGCGACGTATCGGGTGAGCGCGAGCTATGCGACGGCCGTTGACCTGCCGGGCACGTTCGCGGTGAAGTTACCCGCTCAGGACGACGCGGTCCGCGAACGCGTCGCCCTCGGTTACCGTTCCGAGGTCGAGTTCTATACCGACGTCGCCACCCAGATGCGGGTCCCGGTGCCCGGTTGCTACTACAGCGACATCAGCGACAGCGGAGCCGATTTCGTGCTGGTACTCGCCGATATGGCGCCCGCGGTGCAGGGCGATCAGATCGCGGGCTGCACGCCGGCCGAAGCACAACTCGCGGTGGACGCGATCGCCGGGTTGCACGGCCCGAGTTGGTGCGATCCGACTTGGCTTGGGCTGGCGTCGATCTCGATGCCCAAACCCGGCGACGAGGCGGCGGCGAAGGGGCTTGGCGACGTGTCGGTGATGGCCGCCGACATCACCATCGAGAAGCTCGGCCCGCGCATGAGCGCCGAGGATCGCGAAACCCTGCGCGCTGCCATGGGATTGGTGACGCCATGGTTACTGGCCGAGCCGGACCGGTTCTCGCTGATGCATGGCGACTACCGGTTGGACAACCTGCTGTTCGATCCCGATCGCACGCGCATCACGGTGGTCGACTGGCAGACGATGGGGGTGGGCCTGCCGACCCGGGATCTGGCGTACTTCACGGCCACCAGCCTGGCCCCCGAAATGCGCGCGGAAATCGAGCGGGACCTGGTCGGCCGGTATCACGAGGCGCTGCTGGGATACGACGTGACGGGTTACGACGCCGACACCTGTTGGCGCGACTACCGTCTCGGCGTAGTCCAGGCGCCGTTGATCAGCGCCCTCGGTTTTGCGTTCGCCGCCTCCACCGAACGCGGCGACGAGATGATGTTGGCGATGTTCCACCGCGGCTGCCGCGCGATCCGCGAGCTCGAGACGCTGGAGCTGATCAACGACTACTGACCCAGTCGGCCGCGTCGTCGACGGTGCTCACCGTCGTCACCCCCCCAGGTAGAGGCGGACGGTCCACCATCACCACCGCAATATCGAGCGCGGACGCCGCATCCAGTTTGGGCCGTGTCATCGCGCCCCCGCTGTTCTTGGTCACCAGGGCATCGATGCGGTGCTCATGCAGTAGGGCCAGCTCGTCGTCGTAGCGGTACGGCCCGCGCGACAACACGAGTTGGTGGCGACGGGGCAGGGTGTCCGCATCCGGCGCGGTGACCGCGCGGATCAGGAACCACGCGTCGACGTCGACGAACACCGCAGTGCCGGAGCGCCCGGTGGTCAAGAACACCCGCGAATAGCGCTCGGCGGCAACCGTTTTTGCCGCCTCCGCATCAGAACTCACGACGATCGCATCACCGGGGTCCCATGCGGGCCTGGCCAGCACTAGATGCGGCAAACCCACCTCGCGGCATGCGGCAGCGGCATTGGCGGTGATGGTGGCGGCATACGGATGCGTGGCGTCGACGACGGCGTCCACACGAGCCTCGGAAAGCCACCGCCTCAGCCCGTCGACACCGCCGAATCCCCCGATGCGCACCTCGCCCACCGGCAGCGCAGGATCCGGTACGCGGCCGGCCAGTGAGCTGATCACCTCGATACCGGGATGCAGACGCGCGGCGAGCGCTCGAGCCTCCGACGTGCCGCCCAGCAACAGCACGCGCATCAGTGGCGCCCTCGTCGCACCCGACCGGAGGAGTACAGGTAGCTGTCAGAAAAGCCCTCGGCGGCAAGCACATCCCCGACAACGATGACCGCGGTCCGGGTGACTCCGGCTGACTTCGTTTCGTCGGCGAGGTCGGCCAGCGTGCATCGCACCACGGTCTCCTGCGGCCAGGTGGCGAATGCCACCACGGCACAGGGAGTTTCCGGTCGATAGCCGCCCGCCAGCAGTTCCGGCACGATGGCGTCGATCTGCGCGGCGGCGAGGTGCAGCACCAGCGTCGAACCCGACGCCGCGAGCGTCCGCAGGTCCTCCCCCGGCGGCATCGCGGTCGACAGCGTCGCGACCCTGGTCAGCGTCACCGTCTGCGCCACCCCGGGCACGGTGAGCTCGCGGCCCAACACAGCCGCGGCGGCAGCGAATGCCGGTACGCCCGGCACGATTTCGTAGTCGACACCGAGCGCGTCGAGCCGACGGCATTGCTCGGCCAGTGCGCTGTAGATCGAAGGATCACCCGAGTGCAGGCGTGCGACGTCGAGGCCGGCGGTGTGTGCATCGGCCAGCTCGGAGATGATCTGGTCGAGGGTCAGCGGGCCGGTGTCGATCACGCGTGCACCCGGCGGGCACAGCGCCAGCAGGTCCTCAGGCATGATCGAGCCCGCATAGAGGCAGACGGGGCAGCGGCCGAGCAACCGCTGACCGCGCACGGTGATCAGATCGGCGGCGCCTGGCCCTGCCCCGATGAAGTAGACGGTCATGGCTTGGTCACCGACCACTGCGTGACCGGTAGCGCAGGCCGCCAACCCGTGAAGCCGCCGACCGGCTCGCCGCGGTAGTGCTGGAATCGCCGAAGCTCGCCGCCGACGCGGGAATACCATTGGGCGAGAACGGCTTCGGACTCTGCAGTGACTGCGTTGGCGACCAGCCGCCCGCCGGTCGGGAGTCGGTCATAGCAGGCCTCGAGCAGTCCTGGCTGAGTCACCCCACCGCCGATGAAGATCGCCGAAGGTGGCGGCACGAAGTCGAAGGTCTCCGGCGCATCGAAGTTCACTTCGACGGAGACGCCGAACGTCACCGCGTTGTCGGCGATCCGCTTACGGCGTTGCTCGTCGCGTTCGAATGCCACTGCCCGACAACCGGTTCCGCTGCGGCACCACTCGATCGCGACGCTGCCTGAGCCGGCGCCGACGTCCCACAGCAGCTCGCCCGGCCGCGGGGCCAGCGCCGCCAGTGTCACCGCCCGCATGAATTGCTTGGTGAGCTGCCCGTCATGGGCGAACGCATCGTCGGGCAACACTCCGTACTGCCGCTCGTCGGGCAGGTAGCGCACGGCGATGACGTTAAGGTCATCCACGTCGCCGGGCGGTCGCGCAGCCCATTCCCTGGCGGTCGCCGAACGCCGCCGTTCCGCCGGCCCGCCGAGTTGTTCGAGCACCGTGATCTCCGAATCGCCGCGGCCGGTGCCGGCCAACAGTCGCGCCAACGCCGCGGGACTGGTGGCGTCGCGAGACATCACGACTGCCTGCCCGCCGCGGCGCACCGCGGTGTGCGGTTCTGCCCTGACAAGGCTGATGATCTCGGTGTCGTGTACGGCCCAGCCGACCCGCGAACAGGCCAAGGTCACCGAGGACACGTGCGGCAACACCGCGACCCTGTCCGGTCCGTACAGCCGGATGAGGCTGTTACCGACGCCGTGCAGAAGCGGGTCGCCGCTGGCCACCACGTGCACGTCGCCCTCCGCGCCGTCCAGCAGTGTGTGCAGGGCGGGCAGCATCGGGGACGGCCAGGGCCTGCGTTCGGCCGCTACGGAGTCGTCCAGCAGATCGAGCTGCCGACGCGAGCCGTAAATGACTCTTGCCCTTGCCAATTCGGCGCGCGAGGTCGGGGCGAGCCCCGCCATGCCGTCGGCGCCGATGCCGACCACCACGATCACCGCGGCATCCTTCGCCAGACGAATCGCGGCGTCATCCGGAATGCCAGCGCCAGCAGGCCAAGAGGTGCGGGCACCCACACCGTGCGGCGGCCCTTGCGCAAGGCATGTGCGGCCGCGGTCGCGACCTGTGCGGGTGTGCGCGAGAACGGCGCCGGAGATATGCCCTCGGTCATCCGGCCGATCACAAACCCGGGCCGCACGACCAGTAGGTGCACACCTGTGCCGTGCAGGGCGTCGGCCAGGCCGCTGCAGAAGCCGTCGAGCCCGATTTTCGCCGAGCCATAGACGTAGTTGGCACGTCGAACGCGCGTCCCTGCGATCGATGAGAACGCGACGATGCGGCCCGAGCCCGCGGCCTGCATCGCGTTCGCCAGCACGGTCAGCAGGCTGACCTGAGCGACATAGTCGGTGTGCACGATCGCGGCGGCATGCGCGGAGTCCTTCTCCGCCAGGGCCTGGTCACCCAGGATGCCGAAGGCCAGCACCGCGGTGCCGATCGGCCCGAACTCGGCAACGATCGAATCGACCAACGGTGCGTGGAACGTGAGGTCGTCGGCGTCGAATTCGCGCACGTGCACCGCGCTGGCCCCAACCGCCCGTACGGCCGCGACCTCGTCGTCGAGCTTGTCGGCGCGACGGGCGGCCAGCACCACCGTCGCGCCGGGAGCCAAGCGCGTGGCCAGCTCGAGCCCGATCTCGCTGCGGCCGCCGAAAATCACGACCAGCCCAGCTCCCGTGTCCTTCACGGCCCTGATTATGTCCTGCGCTACCGTGAGCCCTGATGGCGAAGGCAACCACCAGGCTCACGAACGACGCGCTGGCGTTTCTCACTGAACGGCATTTGGCCATGTTGACGACGCTGCGCTCGGACAATTCCCCGCATGTGGTCGCGGTCGGTTTCACCTTCGATCCCAAGACGCACATCGCCAGGGTCATCACCACGGGCGGCTCGCAGAAGGCGGTGAACGCGCAGGAACGCGGCGTCGCGGTACTCAGCCAGGTGGACGGTGCGCGGTGGCTGTCACTGGAGGGCAAGTCGACCGTCAACACCGACGCCGAGGCCGTGCGCGATGCCGAACTGCGCTACGCGCAGCGGTACCGCACGCCGAGGGTCAACCCCAAGCGAGTGGTGATCGAGGTCCGCGTCGAACGGGTGCTTGGATCATCCGACCTGCTCGACCGCGCCGAAGACTAGCCCGACGGAGCCGCGGGCACCACGACCAACTCGTGCGGCCGGTTGTTCACCGAGAGCGCGCCGTCGGCGGTGACCACCACGATGTCCTCGATGCGCGCGCCCCACTGGCCGGGAAAGTAGATGCCGGGCTCGACCGAGAACGCCATGCCGGCCTCCAGCGGCAGGTCGTTGCCCGCGACGATGTAGGGCTCCTCGTGCACCGACAGCCCGATGCCGTGCCCGGTGCGGTGCACGAAGGCCTCTGCCAAGCCTTCGGCGGCGAGCACGTCGCGTGCGACGGCGTCCACCTGTTCTGCGGTCACCCCGGGCCGCACGGCATCGACAGCGGCCTGCTGCGCGCGCTGCAGCACGGCGTAGCGGCGGGCGACCTCGGGATCGGGCTCGCCGATGCTGTAAGTGCGCGTGGAGTCGGAGTTGTAGCCCGGTTCATACGGGCCACCGATGTCGACGACGACGATGTCGCCGGCCCGCAGTTCGCGATCTGAGCACTCGTGGTGCGGGTCGGCGCCATGCGGGCCTGAACCGACGATGATGAACGCGACCTCCGAATGTCCCTCTGCGACAATCGCTTCGGCGATATCCGCGGCGACGTCGGCCTCGGTTCTGCCGGGCACCAGAAACTCCGGCACCCGCGCGTGCACGCGGTCGATCGCAGCACCGGCCTTGCGCAGAGCGTCGACCTCGGCGGCGTCTTTGATCATTCGGAGTCGGCGCAGCACGTCGGTCGCGAGCACCGGTACCACGCCGAGCACGTCGGCCAACGGCAGCAGATGCAGGGCCGGCATGGAATCGGTGACGGCAGTTGCCGCAGGCGCACCGCCCAGTGCGTCGGCCACGAGCAGGTACGGGTCGTCCCCGTCCACCCAGTCGCGCACGGCCAGACCGAGTTCGGTGACGGCGGATTCCTTCAGTGACGCCAGTTCCAGCCGCGGCACGACGATCGTCGGCTCAGCGCTGGCCGGCAATACCAGCGCGGTCAGTCGCTCGAAGGTCTGGGCGCGCGAGCCGACGAGGTAGCGCAGGTCGTAACCGGGTGTGATGACCAGACCGGCCAGGCCCGCATCGGCGGCTGCCGTCGCGGCCGCACGTAGCCGTTGGGCGTAGACATCGGTGCTGAATCGACTGCTCGCCATGCCATGAAGGCTAATCGCGGGCCGAATAGCTGGCGACCTCGACAAGATTGCCGTCAGGGTCGCGGCAGTAGTGCGAGATCATCGGACCGAGCGCACCCGTCTTCGGCACCGGGCCCGCGGTAATAGTCACGCCGCACGCCCGGAGGTGCTCGCCGATCTCGTCCGGGCTGAGGTCGGCGATGAAGCACAGGTCCAGCGACCCTGGCGCGTCGACGGCCCCGGTCTCCCAATTCGGCGCGCCGGTGGGACGCACGTTGATCTTCTGATTGCCGAACACCAAGGCAATCCGGTTGTCGCCGAACACTTCCCGCCGCATGCCCAGCACGCGTGCGTACCAGTCGACGGTCGTCTCGACGTCGTGGCAGTTGAGCACCACGTGGTCGATGCGATCAACACCGAATGCCATCCATTCCTCCTATGTCAGCCGGCCGCCCACTCCTTGGCCCGCTCGACCTCGTCGAGACCGAACAGCGCGAGCTCTCCAGGGACCATCCAGGCGAACGCATGCAGCGCATGAGCCACCCAGTCCTTGTCGGAAACCACCGCAATTCGCTTGAACGCCGAATGATGCTGAATCAGTGCACCGAGACCCAGCTTCAGGTCCTCGACCAGCCCGCCGGGCCCGAAGCCCTCGTAGTCCGGTTCGATCACCTCGACGATGCGGATCTCGCCGGATTTCACGAGATCGTCCATCGTCGGCTTGAATTCGCGCAGGTCTTCACCGCGCAGTCGGCCTGCGACGCGGATGCCGGTCACTCCCGCCGGCATGTCGGGCATCAGTTCAATCATCGGTCCACCTCCACGTCCAGTGTGACCGCGATGTCGTGCTAACCGAACTGTCCGGGTTGGTAGTCGCCTGCGGGGCGCCGGAGAATGATGTTCAGCCTGTTGAACGCGTTGATGATGGCGATTTGAGACACGATGGCTACGTGGACATCGCGAGCAGGGACCCGAATCTGACGATTCTGGAGCGCACGGTGAACGGTCAGCCCGGTCTGGTGGCGCAAGTCGGTGGCGTGACCGTGACGGTGTTCGCATTCGATGTCGAGGACGGCCGCATCAACAGAATCTGGGCCGTGCGCAACCCCGAGAAGCTTCGAATGTGGACAGCGTTCTGAGACAACACTTTTCGCAACCTTCGCGCAAGCTATCACCGCCGTGTCAGCGTGCGTACGCCGCGGCGCAACACAGCGACCGGCTGCGCCGCGTATTGCTTTTCGATCGCACGCGCTCCGGCGCGAAAGAACTGACGCACGTTGTCGCTGACGCTCTTTTCCTCACCGCTGGTCACGGTG
>Ga0105249_10002624_pt1 | contig 15564 bp, 9 predicted proteins | sample KBSS44metaG_FD_81522 | JGI IMG/M metagenome (GOLD analysis project Ga0105249, IMG submission 81522) | Switchgrass rhizosphere microbial communities from Kellogg Biological Station, Michigan, USA - KBS S4-4 metaG | ecosystem: Host-associated > Plants > Roots > Rhizosphere > Soil | place...
AACGGTTACTGCTGCCAATACTAATAGTGTAATGAAAGTTTTTAAAATATTTCTTCTCAATAGAAAATAGATGAGGGGTGCAAGCAAATAAAAAGTCAGCTCTACAGTTAATGACCACGACTGTGGAATGCCCGTAAGATTATACCTGTCAGAAAAACCTTTGGCTAATGTATAATTCAAAATTGTCTCGGGGGAAGATGGAAAACCCGTATCGATATACTTAGCTGAAAGTAGAAGAAGGTAAACAGGAAAGATCCGTGCAAATCGCACAAGAATATACTTTATGTATTCTTTTCCTGACTCCAGGGGTTTATCCCTATAGGTGTAGGCAATTAAGAAACCACTCAATACAAAAAATAGGGAAACACCGGTGTGGCATTCATTCAGAAAACGTAAAACAGGACCGGGAAGCTCACTCCTCCAGTATTTTCTAAAATGATACAAAAAGACCATTATAACTGCAATGGCACGAATTCCTGTCAATGCCTTAAATCTCTCTGCAGGTATATCGGTATTTGGTTTCAATAAATATAAAAAAGCGGATGAATGTTCATCCGCTTTCAGTAAGCATGAAATTCTTTTAAAGTTTCAAAGTGCTCAGCACATTATTCATATTCCTTACGGCATCTGCACTTTTATTAAATGCCGCCTGCTCTTCATCATTCAATTTATAATCAATAATTTTTTCCCATCCCTTTCTCCCGATCACAACAGGTACGCCCAAACAAATATCCTTTTGTCCATATTCACCATTCAATGAAACGCAACAAGGGATAATTTTTTTCTCATCTCTTAAAATACTTTCTACTAAATAACCACCTGCGGCACCCGGGGCATACCATGCGGATGTTCCCAACAGGCCTGTTAAGGTAGCGCCGCCAACCATTGTATCAGCGGCCACTTTTTTTAATGATTCTGCATCCAGGAAATTAGCTACCGGGATACCCATATAGGTGGCAAGACGGGTAAGTGGTATCATTGTAGTATCTCCATGTCCGCCAATAACACTTGCCTGCAGGTCATTGGGTGAGCATTTCATTGCCTGGCTCAGAAAATAACGGAATCTTGCACTGTCCAAAGCGCCACCCATGCCAATCACTCTGTTTTTTGGTAAACCGGTTGATTGTAATGCCAAATAGGTCATTGTATCCATTGGATTACTGATAACGATAAGGATGGCATCAGGAGAATGTTTCAAAATACTTTCGGCAACGCCTTTAACGATACCGGCATTAATTCCGATCAGCTCTTCACGTGTCATTCCCGGTTTGCGGGGGATGCCGGATGTGATCACAGCCACATCACTGCCTGCCGTTACTGAATAATCATTTGTGCTGCCAATGATCTTTGTATCGAACCCTTCTATTTGGGCAGTTTGCATCAGGTCCATTGCCTTACCTTCTGCAATACCTTGCTTAATATCCAATACTACCAGTTCATCGCATAATTGCTTACGGGCTATATTATCGGCACAGGTTGCGCCTACTGCTCCTGCACCCACTACGGTTACTTTCATGATCTGTCGGTTTTATAAAAAATATTTTTGAGCTGCGAAGATAGGCGTGGAGCCTTAGATTTATTAAAGGGATCCCGTTTTTTTGACGATCAAAAGTAGAAGCCAATATAAAAGGATGGGAGCTTGTCTTCTTTTGAAAGACCGTAAGTGCCGCTTAAGACGATCTTGTTAAATAGTGAAACAAAGATACCCGCTCCATAACCCCAGTGCCATGTGTGTGAATTTTCGCCCGGTTGCCAAACCCGGCCATTATCCAGGAAACCGATGAACCCATACTTGCCATTGAAAATTTTGCTCCTGGCGTCAAACAGGAAACGTAATTCATTATTGTTATAGAAGCTGCTTTTGCCATAGAACCGGTATTTACGATAACCCCGTAAATTATCATGACTGCCTAATTGATTCAACTGGTAAAACTCAGCATCACCAATATTAGTAGCGCCACCGGCGCGAACAGCAAATGAAATGAATTTTAGAACAGGAATATAAACTGCAGCTTCAGAGCTCAATCGTGTAAATGAATTACCAGGCGTATTTAAATTGTAAGTGTAAGATGCGCTGCCTGAAAAACGAAAACCTTTTATGGGGATTACCGGGTGATCTATATTTTGATACTTATAGGTAAGTCCTGCGCCAATAAAATGTTTTCTTTCCATATCATACGTATGACCACCATCCTGCTTAAATGTATTTATAAAACGGGTAGCATCCTGTATAATCCCAATTGTTTGATAAAAGCTTTCAGCTTCTATAAAATGCGGGCCGCCTAAACTCCGGTTGACGCCGAATTTTCCATAAAAATCATGACTACGCAAACGATAGTAATGCCTGTCGTAGCTTGTAAAATTGCTTTCATTACCCACACCAAAAAAGTTTACAACATTCGGGACACCTGCACCAGCACCAACAAAGAAATTCCACTTTCCAAATAGCTGGTAAAAGGTCGATTTATAATCAATATATACGGCCTGCCTGTTAATTGAATATTTTAATTTAAGTAAATGATCACTTCCTGCCGGTTCTTTTCGCCATTTATGTTTGGTGATATCATAACCAAACGTAAGCGAAAAGAATCCCGGCTTTACGCCAAATCCCTGCTTATCATATTTAAACGAACTGTATTGATAGGCATTGATGGATGAATCGCTGCGTATATGCAAACGGGTTTCTTTTGATCCCCCGAAATTGCTTTTATCTGTATCATATACCTGTGTCAGTCTTTTGCTTCCTGCAACAGATGATCTGTCTGTCAATGAATCTTCACCGTTACCTCCAATGACCCGGATAAGAATTCCTTTGTTGGTTTTTCCTGTTATACGAAAGATATCATCATCATCCATCCCGTATAATCTTATCTCTTTTGTTTCAGATGTGTAAAATTTACGTGCATAGAATGGTTTGCTCTTAACAGTTCCATCTTTCCTGATCTTATAAAGATTTACATCCGTTTCGTTGTCTGTGATTCTATTTATTTCAAATAATTCTTTTTCATCAGAGCCTATAATGTCAACTTCTCTGGCAAGAAATTTATAATAGGTCGTAGCATACTCCACAAGATGATCACGACGTGATCTTAATTTTTCAATTATTTCATTGCCTGATATTGTAAACACTTCGGGCGGTAATTGTTTTACAGCCCGCCCGATAACGGCATCAGTTAATGCATGTTGAATATCTTCTGCTATTTCGGTCCATTGTTTTAATGAAGGTTCATTTGCTAATCGTCGGTCCAGGTTGCGGGCAGTAAAACCAAATGCATTAACATCTTTGATTGTCTTATCAAAACTTTGCAAATGGCCGAGGTCTGCCATCGAAATTGCAGTCTTTAATAACTTGCCATCAAATAATGTAAATGCCTGGTCCCTGTCACGGGGAATGGGTTCATAAATCTTTTCATCATCTTTTGTAAAACTTGCCCATCGCCATTGATCTTCATGTCGTCCCCAATCGCCGATTAAGAAATCAAATAATCGTGCCCTGACATAAGAAAGTTGATCCACACGATGATCATTATCTTCCAGTAACTCACTTAACATTTTATCCGTGCCCACAATATTTTGAGAGTTACCAAAGTTTGCAGCTGTTCCCCAGTTTTCATCAGGTCTTTGCTCAAACATATAAAGCTGGTTACCGAAATCTTTATTGAACGAGTCGAGTGCAGGTTGTTGCGGAACAAAAAATATTTCCGGCCTGGTATGATAAACACCGGCGGCTTCTGCCAAAACGGGAACGATTAGTATCCCATAAGGATTTGCAATCGAGACCTGGTCATTAATGACCGATTCAACAAATGTTCCCTGGTAGATTTCTGGAAGCGCTTTACCAAAGCTCTTATCAACACTTCGCAACACATATTCTCTTCCATCCTGATCTCTCAAACGTAAACTCTTGCTTTGCCTGCCACCTCCACTTTGATAAGGAGTCAGCCCACCTGCAAGTGTATCAAGCATTACTATTTTGAACCTTACCGGCGTTGACCATTCCTGCCGGTAATGACTTCCCCAATTTCTTTGATAAGAAGACCGGCGATCATAGTTTTTACTTGCAGCCAGAACGGTGTCAGAAACGGATTGAGACAGAATGAACAAAGGGGACAAAAGAGAATTCAACGTTAGCAGGCACTTATGTAAGTTCAGTTTCATGTCAGTACATTGATCATGTCACTATATTTAATAAAAAATCCTGCCAATTTAAAAATGGGAGGTAAACGATTGTGTTTCAAACAGCACCTTCATTTCTTTCCAGGCAAACAATTCCGGCTTGTTATAATTCTCTACATATTATTCTTTGAAGTATTCAATTATCCTGCTCATCGGTAAGGAACCCTCCGCAACAGTGATAAGATTTCCTTTTTTATCATATAAGGCAAGAAATGGAAGATTACGAATATTATAAAAAGGAGGTATGATAAAAGATATGTCCCGGCCTACTTTTATATTTTCATACCGGGAGAGTTCAAAATCGTCATAAAATTTTTTCATATCGGGAAAAGGCAGCCAGGTGGCCATAACGATTTGGGTCTTTTTAAATTGATCAATATTCTGAAGCAGATCTTCTGTTTCTTTTTTGCAATGGTCGCAGTCAGGGCTAAAGACGATAAGGAGTAACGGCGTTTTTTTAGGGAGGTCTGCCTTCGTGTAGTAAGTGGCGCTATCAGTCATTAATAATCTGAAAGGAGGTGGTGTTGGAAATCTTTTATAGGGAGGCTGCGGGATAGAATCAGTCTGCGCCTTTAAAAAACAGCAGGATAATAATGCTATTACAATTGTAAATATTTTCATGTTGCAAATCTTCAACAGTAAATCTAAAATATTATTGAATATCAGGGTTGCAGGATTTTTTTATAGCTCGCAACAACGCCGCGTATCAATGATGAGCTAAAACCCTGGTGCTCCATTTCATTCAACCCCGCAATAGTACATCCTTTGGGAGTTGTTACCTTATCGATCTCATGTTCGGGATGCGTATTCTTTTGTAATAAAAGATCAGCAGCTCCTTTAACAGTTTGAGAAGCGATCAGCGTTGCAGTGGCCGCATCAAAGCCGATCTCAATACCTCCTTGTATATTCGCACGTATATAACGCATGGCATAGGCAGTACCGCATGCGCCAAGAACGGTAGCTGCATCCATCAATTTTTCATCAATCATTACTGTTCTTCCTAACACATCAAATAATTGCTGCACATAATTCAATTGTGAAGCACTTGCGCCATTATGCGCTATGCATGTCATGCTTTGTTGAATAGCAATGGCAGTATTTGGCATAGCACGGATAACAGGAACAGGTTTGCCAATTGCTTTTTGCAATTGTTCGATCCAAACACCGGTGATCACAGAAACCACTACATGTTTTTTTGGATTCAATACCGGTTTGATCTCCTTAATAATATCGGCGTAGTTATAGGGTTTAACGGCGAGAATAACGATCTCACTATCCTTTACTGCTTTTTTGTTATTACTGTGTACCATGCAACCTCTTTCGGCAAAACGGGTTAATGCTGAAAGCGTCCTTCGTGTAATACTTAATTCAACCGGTCGGCTGAATTCACTCATGATTAAACCATCTGCTATAGATGCACCTAAATTTCCGCCACCGATAATTGCGATTTTCTTTGCCATACGATTTCTTTAATAGAATAAAAAATGCCACACGAAGAATATCTTCTGTGGCAAACAACAACGATTGTAAAAATACAATGAATAGTTGATATAAGAACGCCTTATAAAGAATAGTTCTGCAAGCCCCCTTTAGGGGGGTGGGCTCAATAAATTTTCTGAGTGATAAGAAAGTTCTTTACATAGTCTTTCACGCCTTGTTCCAATGAATAAAAGCCTTTTGAATAGCCGGCTGTCTTTAATTTGTTCATATCCGCTTCTGTAAAATACTGGTATTTTTCTCTTATGTCCGCGGGGGTATCGATATACTCAATTACAGGTTCTTTATCCAGGGCCGAATAAATTGCTTTAACAAGATCATTAAATGTTCTCGCCGTGCCCGTTCCCAAATTATATAATCCCGATGCCGGTTGATTTTGCATCATCCAGAAACAAACAGCCACCACATCTTTTACATAAATAAAATCACGTAATTGTTCACCATCTTTATATCCTTCCTTGTGTGACTTGAACAATTTTACTTTTCCTATTCGTTGTATTTGATTAAAAGAATGAAAGATCACGCTGGCCATTCTTGCTTTATGGTATTCATTCGGACCATATACATTGAAGAATTTTAGCCCATACCAATTTGGCGGCTCACACTTTTGACTTTTGACTTTTGACTTTTCACTTTCTTTCAATGCCCATTTATCAAATTCATTTTTAGAAATTCCGTAAGGATTCAGCGGTTTTAATTTATTCAAGATGTCATGATCATCTTTGTAACCCAACTCACCACCACCATACGTAGCGGCAGAAGAAGCATAGACAAGCGGGATGTTTTTTTCAGTGCAGTAATTCCATATTTGCTTTGAGTATTCGACATTCAGTTTTTCATGAATGGAATAATCAAACTCAGTTGTATCAGTTCTTGCCCCGAGATGAAAAACAAAATCTGGTTTCGGGTCATTTGTTTTTAGCCAATTGAAGAGATCCGCTCTTTCAACTTTTGCAATAAATTGTTTTGATTTGTAGTTCGGTTCTTTTTCGGGGTCATTAAAATCATCAACAATGATAAGTTCAGTATATCCTTGTTCATTTAAATAACCGACCATATAACTCCCGATAAACCCTGCAGCGCCGGTTACAATTATTATTGAATCCTTCTTCATTTATATAGAGCTTAAGGCGGAGCCGGCTTCTTCTTTACTTAAATAATTTTCAATAGCAGTATCGTATTCATCTTTCCACCAGTCGATCGTTCCCCAGAAATCATCATCAATTAGAATTTCTCCGCTCGTAACCAATCCTAATCGCTCATGTGGAAAATCGCTGATCAGCTTTTCAAACTGACTGATAGATGCCGGGCTTACACTGACTACAACCCTGCTTTGAGCTTCTCCGAAAAGAAAAGCGTCTTTTCTGATATCTTCTTTTGTTTCTATGGCAAATCCCAGGTCACGATCAAAACCGCTTTCGCATAATGTAATAAACAAACCGCCTTCACTTATATCATGCGCTGATTCGATAACTCCCTTTGAAATTAGTTCAGCCACTCTTTTCTGCAATTCAAATTCTTCATCCAATTCAAAATGAGGAGCGGGAGAGAATTCAACCGCACAGATTTTATTTAAGTATTGGGATGATGCAATATCATTTTTTGATGAACCAATGAGATAAATAACATTGCCCTCTTCTTTAAAATCCAAAGTCATTTTATTTTCAAAATTCTCAAGCAGTCCGACCATACCAATGGTTGGAGTTGGATAGACCGGTCCATCGGGATTTTGATTATAGAAACTAACATTACCCCCGGTAACAGGTGTATCAAATTTGCGACAAGCCTCACCCATGCCTTTTACAGCAGATATAAATTGATAATAAACTTCCGGGTCATAAGGATTGCCAAAATTCAGGCAGTTAGTTACTCCTAATGGTTGACCACCACTACATACAATATTTCTTGCTGCTTCACTTACGGCTATCATTGCGCCTTTGTAGGGATCGGCAAAAACATAACGGCTGTTGCAATCGGTAGTTATTGCCAAAGCTTTGGAAGTCCCTTTGATCAAAACAACAGGAGCATCGGTTGGCGTATTGGTCGAAGTATTATTGGTACAAACCATACTGTCGTACTGGTTGTACACCCAGCGTTTGGATGCAATAGAGGGAAGGCGAATGATCTTTTCTGCAATGTCTTTTAAATTTTCAGGAACAGGTATCGAATCTGGATTAAATTTTTTGATCTCCTGGAAATATCCGGGTTCTTTATATTCCCTGTCATATTGAGGAGCGCCTCCGCCTAATACCAAATCATGCGCAGGTAATGATGCTTCCAGTTCACCGTGCATGTAAAAATTAAGTATGCCATCATCTGTTACCTCACCAATTACAGAACAAGGCAGGTCCCATTTTTCAAAAACTTTTCTTACTTCATTTTCTCTTCCTTTCTCTGCAACCAACAACATTCTTTCCTGGCTCTCACTCAACAGCAATTCCCAGGCTTTCATCCCTCTTTGACGGGTCGGTACTTTATCAAGATCTATTCGCATGCCTGATTCACCTTTTGCACTCATTTCAGAAGTAGAGCAAATAATTCCTGCAGCGCCCATATCCTGCATACCGACAACTGCACCGGTTTGAATAACTTCCAGACAGGCCTCCAGTAATTTTTTTTCCTGGAACGGGTCACCAACTTGTACAGCAGGCAGATCCTGTGCACTTTCCTCTGTGATATCCGCAGATGCGAATGAAGCGCCGCCAATTCCATCTTTACCGGTTGCACTTCCAACAAATAGCACAGGATTGCCTGCTCCTTTGGCAATAGCAGAAACTGTTTCACCGGCTTTCACAATGCCAACACTCATTGCATTCACAAGGGGATTGGTATGATAGCATTCATCAAAATAAATTTCACCACCAACTGTCGGCACGCCAAAACAATTTCCATAATGACCAATACCATGCACCACACCGGATAATAAATGCTGTGTCTTATCTTCTTCTAAATTTCCAAAGCGTAATGAATTAAGTGAAGCAATAGGCCGGGCACCCATTGTAAAAATATCACGATGGATTCCTCCAACACCCGTAGCCGCTCCCTGGAAAGGTTCGATGGCTGATGGATGATTATGAGATTCGATTTTAAAAACAACACCCAATCCATCACCGATGTCCATCAACCCTGCATTTTCTTCACCCGCCTTCACGAGCATGCGACCACCTTCGCGAGGCAGGGTCTTTAACCATTTAATTGAGTTCTTATAACTGCAATGTTCACTCCACATACCACTAAATGCACATAATTCATTGAAGTTAGGTGTACGTCCGAGTTTTTGCTTAATGAGTTCAAATTCTTCTTCAGTCAATCGCAATTGCTGAGCAGTCTTCGCTGTTATTTCCATTGTATAGATTAAATAATTCCGGGAAGCGCAAATTTACAACGCATCACTTTATTAACTAAAAATAACTTGTCAACGTTTTGTGCGCAGGAAATGATATTTTGCACAAAATTTAATTTAAGCATTGGAGTATATTCTTTTTCTTGGGTACTTGTTGTTTTTTTCATGGCTTGTTACCCGCGTAAAATTTTTCACCAAAACTGGTCTATCAGCTCCGCAACTTATCATTCTTTTCCTGTTAAAAGTGCTGGCAGGAATTTTTTATGGGTGGATCGGCAGGTATTATGGAAACCTGGCCCAAATGCAGGACACCTGGGCCTATCATGTAAACAGTTTACAGGAATATCAACTCCTGCTGAATGATCCATGGACTTTTTTTACAAATATCTTTTACAATCCCTATGAAGGCGGGTTTATGAAGTTTTTTATTTCGCAGGACTCTTACTGGAGTGATATAAAAGGCAACTTCTTTATTAAGATACTTTCTCTTTTCAATGTGTTTAGCTTCGGGCATTATTATGTGAATGTTATTATCTATTCCTTTTTGTCTTTGTTTGGCCCGATTGCCATTTTCCATGTAATGAATCATGCATTTCCCGGAAAAAGATTACAGATATTATTGGCCACTTTTCTTATTCCATCATTTCTTTACTGGTGCAGTGGCATTCATAAAGAAGGACTGATCTTTCTTGGAATAAGCATAGCAGTTTACCATGTTTATTTTGCATCGGTGGATGGAAGAATCACTTTTAAAAGAGTGCTTTGGATCCTGCTTGGGTTACTGCTCATGATGATCCTGAGGAATTTTCTGATCGTTATGGTTGTTCCCGCTTTGGTGGCCTGGCTTATTTCCATCAAATGGCCGCGTTATACAATTGCTATTTATGGTGCGATTTATTTATTGTCAGCCCTGGTCTTCTTTAATATCAGGAAAATAAATCCTGAATATGATTTTCCCCAGGCTGTTGTAAATAAACAGCAGGAATTTCTGCAGCTATCAGGCAGTTCATCTATTCCAATTAAAACGCTGGAACCTACGGCTATAAGTTTTTTAAAAAATACACCGCAGGCAATTACCTTATCCGCTATCCGGCCTTACCCAAGTGATGTAAGGCATCTATTATCGTTAGCTGCTGCTACAGAAATTAATCTTATCCTGATCCTCCTTCTTATTTATTTATTATTCATGCTGAAAATACATCCCAAAAAAGGATTTATTTGGTTCTGTATATTTTTCTCTTTTTCAGTACTACTCTCAATTGGTTTTAGTGTAAACAACCTGGGCGCCATTGTTCGATATCGGAGCATTGTGCTGCCTTTTCTTATTATTCCTCTCGTTGCGGGGATTGACTGGAATCGCTTTTCTACCATCTTTAATGGCAAGCGACAAGCCGGTTTGAAGTAAATTTATCGCTCCATCTACAATTTTTTCCAACTTTTATCCACAGACTGGATAAAATTTTAAAATATTTACGCTTGTTATCCATTTTCAAGCCTATTTTTGTCCTAGAACGACACATTAAAAATATTTTTAATTTAAAACTTATATCATGGCTCTAACTAAACTGGAATATATCTGGCTCGACGGATATAAGCCTATTCAAAGTCTGCGCAGCAAGACTAAGGTCGAAAAAGATTTTAGTGGTAAACTTGAAGATTGCCCAATGTGGTGCTTTGATGGTTCATCAACTGAGCAGGCTCCCGGTGGCTCTTCAGATTGTTTATTACAACCAGTTTTTATTGCAAAAGATCCGCAGCGTAAGAATGCTTACCTGGTAATGTGTGAAGTTTTAAATCCGGATGGCACTCCGCATGAATCAAATGGTCGTGCAACAATTGAAGATGATGACAATGATTTCTGGTTTGGTTTCGAGCAGGAGTATTTCCTGTGGAATCCTAAAACAGGTAAGCCATTAGGTTTTCCTGAAGGCGGATATCCTGGTCCGCAAGGTCCTTACTATTGTTCAGTAGGCGCATCGAATGCTTTCGGTCGTGCTATTGTTGAAGAGCATTTGGATGTGTGCATCGATGCCGGTTTGAATGTAGAAGGTATCAATGCTGAAGTGGCAGCAGGCCAGTGGGAGTTCCAGATCTTTGCAAAAGGAGCTAAGGAAGCAGGTGACCAGATGTGGATTGCCCGCTATTTACTTGAAAGAACTGGTGAGAAACATGGTATCTCCATAAACTGGCATTGCAAACCATTAGGTAACCTGGATTGGAATGGAAGTGGTATGCATGCTAACTTCTCGAATGGTTTATTAAGAACTTGCGGAAGAAAAGATGTTTATGAGTTGGTATGTGAAGCATTCCGTCCCGTTATAAAGGAGCATATTGAAGTATATGGTCCCGATAATCATTTACGCCTGACAGGTAAACATGAAACGGCAGCGATTAACGAATTCAAATTTGGTGTTTCAGATCGTGGCGCTTCTATTCGCATTCCAATCGGTACGGTAGAAAGAGGATGGAAAGGTTGGTTAGAAGATCGCCGCCCTAACAGTGCAGCAGACCCTTATAAAGTAGCAGCAAGAATAATTAAAACAGTAAAAACTGTTGATGCTTCTGTATTGACAGAAAAGAAACAGGCATTAGCTTCAGCCGCCGCCTGACTCAATTAAGTTATCCACATAATTAAAATGGTTAATCTTCATATAGCGGGGTTAACCATTTTTGCATTTCATAAAAGAATAAATACATCATCATGTCACAACGATTTAATGCGCTGAACAAAATAGTAAATGAATCTTCTAAATTAAAAGTTGAAGGATCTTCAAAGATCACTGGTATTTTCAGTGAAAACGTTTTCACTTTAAAAACGGCCCGCGAGTTTTTGAGTGATGAAGCATTTAAAAGTCTGCGGTCATCAACTAAATCAGGTCACAAGATCGACCGGGCAATGGCTAACCAGATCGCAAGCGGTATAAAACATTGGGCTGAGAAAAAAGGGGTCACTCACTTTACGCACTGGTTTCAGCCATTAACGGGAACTACGGCTGAAAAACATGATTCATTTTTTACGTTGAAAGGAGATGGTACCGCCATGGAAACATTTGACGGTGATGCGCTGATACAACAAGAACCAGATGCTTCATCATTTCCAAGCGGTGGTTTGCGTGCAACATTCGAGGCAAGAGGTTACACAGCATGGGATCCCTCTTCGCCAATATTTATAATGGAGATAGGCCTTGGCAAAACGTTGTGCATTCCCACCATTTTTGTTTCATATACCGGTGAATCGCTTGATTATAAAGCGCCGTTATTAAAAGCCCTGGAAGCATTGAATAAAGCGGCAGTTGATGTTTGTAATTACTTTGATAAAAATATTACCCGTGTTTCTCCAACACTGGGATGGGAACAGGAATATTTTGTGATCGATGAAGGAATGTATAATGGCCGGCCCGATTTAATAATGTGCGGCAGAACAGTATTTGGTCATAGCCCGGCAAAAGGCCAGCAGTTGGAAGATCATTATTTTGGTTCAATACCTGAAAGGATCTATGCCTTTATGCGGGATTTTGAAACCGAATCTTATCGTTTAGGCATCCCTCTTCGCACAAGACATAATGAAGTGGCGCCTGCCCAGTTTGAATGTGCCCCGATCTTTGAAGAAGTAAGTGTGGCCGTTGATCATAACTCCTTATTGATGGATATAATGGACCGGGTTTCACGTCGCCACAAGCTGCGTGTATTGCTGCATGAAAAACCATTTGCCGGCATCAACGGAAGTGGTAAGCACAATAACTGGAGCATGGCTACCGATACCGGCGTAAATCTTTTAGCGCCTGGTAAAACGCCAAAGACCAATTTGATGTTCCTTACTTTTTTTGTGAACACAATTAAAGCTGTATACGATCACGCAGACCTGTTGAGAGCATCTATCGCATCTGCAGGAAATGATTTTAGATTAGGTGCCAATGAAGCTCCTCCTGCCATCATTTCCGTTTTTATTGGCCAGTATCTTACAAAAGTTTTGGGTGATGTAAAAGAAAGAGTGAGTAAAAAAATGGATGAGACAGATGAAAGCATGCTGAAGATAGATATTCATAAAAGTATTCCTGAACTGATGCTGGATAATACAGATCGTAACAGGACATCTCCATTTGCTTTTACAGGAAACAAGTTTGAGTTCAGGGCAGTGGGCTCGTCAGCGAACTGTGCCAATGCTATGACGGTACTGAATACGATCGTTGCCGCTACACTAAAACAATTTAAAAAAGATGTGGATGCGATGATCGAAAAAGGAGATAAAAAAGAGATTGCCATTATGCACGTTATACGTGAATACGTAGTGGCAAGTGAAAAAGTTTGTTTTGAGGGTGATGGGTATAGCGAAGCATGGCAGCACGAGGCGGCAAAAAGAGGACTGCCCAATGTAAAAACAACACCACTGGCATTGGATGCAATGGTAACAGATAAAGCAAAACATTTATTTGAAGAGAATAATATTTACACACACCCGGAACTGGAAGCAAGGCATGAAATAGAATTGGAAAAATATATCAAGAAAATTCAGATCGAAAGCCGGATAATGGGAGAGTTGGCAACCAGTCATATACTGCCGGCTGCAATACGCTACCAAAATCTTTTAGCCAACAATATCAAAGGGCTGAAAGAATCGGGCCTGGGCGAAGCAGCTTATGCAAACCAAAAACAAATTTTAGAACAACTTTCGGAGCATATCAATGCCTTAAGCGACAATATTGAAAAAATGATCGAAGCAAGAAAGGTTTGTAATATTATTGGTGATACAAGAGAAAAAGCGATTGCGTATTGTACCCAGGTTAAAGAAGCTTTCTTTGATACGGTTCGCTATCATGCTGATAAATTAGAATTGCAAACAGACGATAAAGAATGGTATTTACCGAAGTATAGAGAAATGTTATTCCTTAGATAATACGATCGGTTAAATAAATATAGAACGCGGTCTATGAATTTATTTTGAAAAAACCGGCGGCCTGGTTTAAAGGGGCAAAAGCGTCAAGCATACTGAACTTATATGAGAAAAGAAACGCTTGTCTTGTTTTTTGTTTTAAGTATAATCACAGGTTATTCTCAAACGATCAATCCGTCTTTATTTAACAATGTATGGCCGGCAGCGTGGATAACAGTTCCCAATACTCCGCCGAAAGGGTATGGAGTTTATCATTTCAGGAAACAAATCTCATTCATTGCGAAGCCGGATTCGTTTATTATTCATGTGTCTGCTGACAACCGGTATGTGCTGAACATCAATGAAAAATTTGTTTCACTTGGTCCTGCACGGAATGATCTTTCCCATTGGAATTTTGAAACAATCAATATTGCTCCCTACCTGGTGAGCGGTATCAATATTATTGCTGCTACTGTATGGAATGAGGGTGACCAAAGACCCGAAGGACAAATATCAAACAGAACGGGGTTTTTAATGCAGGGAAATACCAGTAAAGAGGAAATTATAAATACCAACACATCCTGGAAATGTATCAAAGACTCGGCTTACTCACCATTGCCGGGCATTCATTACAGTGCTTATTATGTGGCAGGCCCCGGTGAATTGATTGATATGAATAAAACAAGTGAAGATTGGATGAAAAAAGATTTTGATGATAGCGGGTGGCCAAATGCAACAAGAATAGGTTGGCGGGGAGCAACTCCCAAAGGCGCTGTTGATATTGCCGATTGGATGCTCGTGCCTTCAATGTTACCACCTATGGAATTAAAAGAACAACGATTTGCATCGGTAAGAAAAACCGGTGGTATCACCATGCCTGGCGGATTTCCTTTATCAAAAACTTCCATCACTATTCCACCTGGCTCGAAGGTTTCATTTTTATTAGATCAATCGTTTTTAACGAATGCTTATCCTGAACTCTATTTTAGTAAGGGAAAAAATGCAACGATCTCTTTAACTTATGCCGAAGCGTTATTCAATGAAAAGCCTGATGCTCCCGGTAAAACATTTAAGAAAGGAAACCGGAATGAGGTAGATGGAAAAACCATCGCCGGTCGAAAAGATAGTATCATTTCAAATGGAAAGAATGGTCAACATTTTAGCTCGTTGAACTGGCGAACCTTTCGGTATATACAGATCGAAATTTCGACAAAAGACGATGCATTGATCTTAGATGATATATACAGTTTGTTTACGGGTTATCCTTTTAAATTAAATGCAAGCTTTGATGCACATGATAAAACATTGGATCAAATATTTGAGATTGGCTGGCGAACAGCAAGATCATGTGCATGGGAAACCTATATGGATTGCCCTTACTATGAACAGTTGCAATATATCGGTGACACAAGAATACAGGCACTCGTATCGCTTTATAATAGCGGTGATGATCGTTTAGTTCGTAATGCGATAACACAAATGGATCATTCCCGCATGGCCGAAGGAATTACATTAAGTCGTCATCCTTCTTTTTCGCCACAACAGATACCCACTTTTTCACTGTGGTATATCGGCATGCTAAATGATTACTGGATGTACCGGGGTGATAGTCTATTTTTAAAGGATAAGCTGCAGGGAGTGAGAGATATTCTTTGGTTCTTTAATAAATATCAAAATG
>Ga0105249_10002625_pt1 | contig 15563 bp, 13 predicted proteins | sample KBSS44metaG_FD_81522 | JGI IMG/M metagenome (GOLD analysis project Ga0105249, IMG submission 81522) | Switchgrass rhizosphere microbial communities from Kellogg Biological Station, Michigan, USA - KBS S4-4 metaG | ecosystem: Host-associated > Plants > Roots > Rhizosphere > Soil | place...
CGCTAAGCATCACGATCGCGGCCATCGCGAGGACGGCGATGAGTGCTCGAAGCGTGATCTCTGTAGTCGAAAGATTGTTGCCGACGGCGAGGAAGACCAAGCCGAGTGCCACGGCTCCGATCATCATCGCGATCGCGACAGTCGTCATCGCGTAGACGAGTGCTCGACGAACAACGACGTCAACGTCCATCAAGCGATAGCGAACGACCGAATGCCCGAAGCTCAACGGGATCAGCGCGAGCGGCAATGTCGTGAGCGCGGCGGACACGGTGTCGTCGGGAAGAAATACAAAGCGACGAGCGATCTGGAATATGAGGATCGGGACGATCGAAAAGATCGTGCCCCACATCGCCCACTTCAGACGCTGCCGGACCATCGCCTGCGGGCTCGTCAAGAACCTCCAAAGCAGGACGGATGCTCCAATCGAAATGCCCGCGACAAAATGGTAAAGCAGAGCCGAATTCAAAATCGGGAATAACTTACTGCCTGCTGCAAAGGTCTTCAGGAAAGAAGCGATGCTCTCGATCGGGATCAGAGGTCCGAGCGAAAATGTGAGCAGCACAAGCGTGAGCACCGCCGCCGGAATGTACAGTGCGATCGTCTTCCAACGATCTTTGTCGAAGACATCGCTATGGACCGGGTACCGCAGACAGAAATGCAGGAACAGCGGAGCGAAGAACGCAAACGCGATATCGTCCAGAAGATTGACTGCGAGATCGAGGTCCTGGCCAAGATTCAGCGACCTGTAGACGTGAAATACGAACGCCGCGAGACACACCATCGCGAAGTGCAGCACAAAAGGCGAGCGGCTGCCCTGCTTGAATAGAACGAAGAGTCCGACTCCGAGCCAGATCAGTCCGACGAACGTGAGGAATATGATCGACGGCGTCCATCGCGGAAGCGTGTCGATGTTCTTCAAGTCGGCGTAATAAAAATTGTTGGCGAACGAATAAGAGGTCTTTTGGTAGTAGTAGGTCAACGTACCGCCGACGCCGGCCGCGTCGAGGTACATCGGAATATCTGCGATCGACACGACCTCGTCGAATGTCTTGTCATCGAGGCTGATCGTCAACAGCCTGTCGCCCTGCGAAATGCCCGCGCGTGAAGCGGCAAGACCCGGCGTGACCTTTTCAGCGTAGATGCCGCCATCGCGTTGAACCCAGAGGACGCCGTCGGTCGGTGGCAGATCGTGAGTCGCACGCTGGGACAAGTTGAGGGCTCCGCCGGCGACGAGTAAAACCGCCACCACGAGCCATATCAAACTCCAACTTGTAAGCACTTTGACCTTCACGGCAAATTCGACGAACTAATCCGAGGTTTCTGCGAGGCAATAGGCGTTCCAACTGCCCATTTTTACTAAGTTTCTTCGCGAATAGATTTTATCAGCGGCAAAGAGCATCGTTACCCTGTATTTTCTTGCAGCCTAAAAATTCTTATCCATTTTTTCGCTCGACAATCCGAGAATCTGGACACAAAAAAGCCGCAGTATTCAAGCAAATAAGCAAAGGAAGCTAAATCCCAACGCTTATCCGCCGATCCGCGGCCCTCAGTTACGCAAACTAAAATCTAACCAGAATGCTGCCACGCAGCGCACGGCGATGCGAGTTCAGCCTGAGACCGCCCTCTTCGCCCGCGACACCGGTTTGAAAATCAAACAGGTTGCGTGCGTCGACGACTGCCTCGGCGTGGAACGGGAGGCCCAGATTCGGCAAACTCTGAGTCACAAGGACGCTCAAGCTCGGGTCGTAGATCGCGAGACGTCCCTGGAAAGGATCGATGGCAAAAACGGTGGCCTGCGGCGACAAACGGAAAACCGTCTTCACGTTTGTGCCGGTCTTAAGATCGGCCTCAAACTGTCCGAAAAATGACTGGAATATTGCGTTGTCGAGAAGATCCGCAGGATTGGATATCGCGTCATCGGACAGCCGTTGCCCGTTGCCAAAACTGTAACCCGCGGAAGTACTCATGCGTCCGTTCAGCCGACGGGAGTATACGACCCTGAATCCCGTCGCGTTTCCCTGCTGATTACCAACGAACTCTGTAAAAGCCTGGCCGGACGGTGAGTTAAAGGGCATTGCCGAGAGACCGATGCCTCGGCCAAGTGTCGTATCAAAAAACGCATTCGCTTCAATGCTCGAATTATTGTCGAGCACGCGTTCGACTCCGAACTCGACTCTATTGCTCTTGTTTAGAAGCGGTTTGCCGGACTCCATTACCAGGTCTTCGACAGCAGCCGGATCGCGGAAGATCACTTGCGAGTCTTCGAGCTCAACCGCCCTCGACCAGGTACGTTCCTCGGTGTGGGTCGTATATGCGGAACGGAAACGCGTTTTCGCGTCAAGATCGAACTGTAGTCCGAGTCGCGGGCTGATCGAGTAGTCGTCGGCACCGCCGACGAATCTGGCATAGTCGACTCCAAACACCAGGATCACACCCTCGCGGACTTTCCACTCGTCCGTCGCTGTCAGCGAGAACTGTCCGAGGCTCTTTTCATCGCCATCGCTAATAAACGAACCGAGCGAACCGATCGACGTATTTACGCGGATCCGATGAGCCTCAACAGGGCGGAACTTTGCCTGAAATTCAAACCGCTGCGGTGCATTTCGTCCGACACCGGTCTGACCCGCGAGAACGATCTCAGCATCTTCGGCAACCGGCAATAGCGTGGCGAAGTTTACGCCTGCATAGCTGCCGTGCTCGGAACCCGCAAAATAAGTTTCAGCGATCGATTGCGACTTGCGATGTCCGGAAGTATCTTCCGAAGCGACTTCGGCGGATTCATCGATCGTGACGTTGTCCGTAGCCGGAGTGTTTCCGTACGTATTCTGATAGATCGAGCGGCTGGTCTGTGCGGATCGAATGACCCACTTCGGATTATTTCGATCAAGCCGCTTCTCCGGCAGCGTGTTGCCGCTGCCCGCGCGCTCGAGTTTGAATCCGTAGACGAGTTGCGAGGCGCTGGCGATCTCGACATCTGCCAGTGTGACCGGATTGAAGCCCTGCGCAACAGCAAAAATTGTGTAGGTACCCGGAAGGATCTTTGCAACAAAGCTGCCGTCAGCGGCAGATCGAACTTGCTTCAAGACTCTCGACGCCTTGAATATCGCGACAGTTGCATCGGCGATCGGATTGCCTCCGTCGTCGCGAACGATTCCTTTGATCGTTCCAAGTTGTGCCAAGCTCTCAATAGGAGTGCTTGATGAACCGGCCGGCAAGTTTGCGTAGCTCATCGAAGCTGCCGTCAAAATCATGACTAGCAGTCGGCTGAACATTCTTGCGCAGGTAAAGCCCATTTAGTGCGAAAAGCTTCAGATGAGAAAATACTTATCCGAAGCAGGAGATCAAGGTCACAAAACGGATTCGGGGGTCGTCCCGAGCAACCCTTGTATTTTCGGAGCAATATAATATTGTGTCAAGCCCCGAAGACAAGTGTCGTTGGGCTGTTTGATGCGGTGTACCTTGACAAAGTTTGCACCACCGCTAGAATAAAAATCTGGCTTTCACGGCGGTATTCGGAGACGTGGCTGAGTGGCTGAAAGCGGCGGTTTGCTAAACCGTTGTACTCCAAAAGGGTACCACAGGTTCGAATCCTGTCGTCTCCGCCATTTTTTAGATCTGTAATTATCGGCCATCAAACCTCGTGTTTGATGGCTTTTGCTTTTGCCCGTGCGTAAAACCATTCTCATATACTCAGCAGCGATGGCGGTCCTCATCGGACTACTGAAGTTCGTCGAGTATCGGTTTTTCGTCCGGGATATCCCGCTTGAATTCTACGTCGGAACAGTCGCAATCATGTTCACCGCTCTGGGAATATGGGCCGGACTCCGTCTGACGCGGCCGAAAATTATCGATTCGGGCGCACCATTTCAACTCGACGAAGCGAACCTCCGCACACTCGGGATCAGCAAACGTGAATACGAGGTCCTCGAGCTGATCGCTCTGGGACTCTCGAATCAGGAGATCGCCGAGAAGCTCTTCGTCTCGACAAGCACGGTCAAGACTCACGTTTCAAATGTCCTCGCAAAACTCGACGCACGCCGTCGGACGCAAGCGATTCAACGAGCAAAAGAATTGAATATAATCCCCTAGTACTTTCGTCCGGTTTCTCAGTTTTTTAGCAAATTCATACTTTTGGCCGATGTGCGCCCAGCCGGCTTGTTCGTATAGTTCTCGAAAACTTACGGAGGAATCTTGAAATGAAAAAAGTAGTTCTGACATTCGGCCTGATCGCGGGAGCGATCATTGCGGTTCTCGTCTGGGTCGTCGCGTGGCTCTGCGAAAGGGATCTCGTGGCATTCGAGAGAATGGAGTTCGTCGGCTACGCGAGCATGCTGATCGCACTGACGATGGTCTTCTTCGGGATAAAGTCGTACCGCGACAATTACTCAGGCGGAACGATCACGTTTTGGAAAGGTGTTCAGGTTGGCTTGCTCATCTCGCTGATCGCCGGTGTGCTCTACTTCGCCGGTGCGCTTTCGTACAACATCGCGAACCCCGGCTTTCAGGCAAAATTCATCGAGAAGTACACGGAATTCACGGTGGGAAAATTACGATCACAAGGAGCACCGCAGACTGAGATCGATAGTGCGACCGCCGAGATCGAGTTGATGAAGAAGCTGTTTGAGAATCCGGTCATGTTCTTTGCGATCGCGATGGTCGAGATCTTGCCGGTCGGAATCATAGTCACATTGATCAGCGCGGGACTGCTGAGAAGGAAGGAAGTCTTACCGGCGGCGGCATAGTCGGGCGAGTCTAGCGAGTTTGACGTAATTCTGTAGCACCAAAGGTGCGGCTGTAATGTAGCCAGGGGCAACGCCCCTGGAATTGATCGGGATCGCCCGAGCCGCAACGCGGCGAAATAATCCGCTCGGCGATTTACACCGCACCGTTGGTGCTTAATTTCAATGACCATCGCCCAGGGGCGTTGCCCCTGGCTAAATTACCATCGCACCTTCGGTGCTTCGGAACTACGCCGGACTCGATAGACTCACCCGACTCGACAGACTCAACTCGATGCGTGAGAATTGTGCCTTATGACGACACGCGTCCGTTTTGCTCCGAGTCCAACCGGATATCTGCATATCGGTTCGGCCCGGACCGCACTTTACAATTACCTCTACGCCAAAAAAACTGGCGGAAAATTTCTCCTCCGAATCGAAGACACCGATATCGCACGCTCGACCGATGAGTCGACACGATCGATCCTCGAAGGACTCGAGTGGCTCGGTCTCAAGCACGAAGAAGAAATAGTTTTTCAATCGAACAACGCCGACAAGCATCGCGAGACGGCGAAGAAATTGTTAGCTGAAGGCAAAGCCTACCGCGATTTCACACCTAAGGAAGAGGCCAGCGACAAGACCGTAAAAGAAGCGATCGTCGAGCGTGCGCGCCAGGTCGACAAGAACATGCGCGACAATCCGTATCGCGATCTGTCCACTGCCGAGAGCGACACGCGGGCGGCGAACGGAGAGCCGTATGCAATCAGGCTAAAGGTCGCGGAATCCGGTAAGACATCGTTTGAGGATGGTGTCTTCGGACTTCAGGAGCGCGATTATTCGGACACGGAAGATCTCGTCTTACTCCGCTCGGATGGACATCCGCTCTACAATCTCGCGGTCGTTTGCGACGACATCGAGATGAAGATCACGCATGTCATTCGCGGTCAGGACCATCTCACGAACACGCACAAGCAACTGCTGATCTATCAAGCACTCGGTGTGACGCCGCCGATATTCGCACATCTGCCGCTCATTCTCGCGCCGAATAAAGGAAAGCTTTCGAAACGTAAGCATGGCGAGATCGTTTCGATGACGACCTATCGCGATGCCGGATTTATTCCCGCGGCGTTTACAAATTTCCTTGCGTTGCTCGGCTGGTCCGCGGGCGAGGAGCAGGAGATCTACACGATGGATGAACTGATCGAGAAGTTTTCACTTGATCACATCCATCGCTCGAGCGCCGTCTTCAATTTTCGCGAGAACGATCCGCGTCACTGGACCGACGACAAGGCGCTCTGGATGAATGCCGAGTACATTCGGACGATGCCGCTCGATAAATTGCTTCCGCTCGTGAAGGCGGAGCTAAGATCGTCTAAGCTTTTTCGCGACGAGTACGAAGACGATGAACGCGACTGGTTCGGACGAACGGTTGATCTGATCCGCCATCGCTTCTTTACGCTCAAAGATTTCTCATCGCAAGGCCGCGCATATTTCAGCGAGGACTACGATTTCGATCCGGCCGCTATCGCGAAGAATCTGACGAAGTTTCCCGAGCTTCGCGCGTGGCTTCCCGAACTCGCCGATCGATTCGAAGCGGAGTTCGTCGAGAAAGGAAGCGACTACTCGGAAGAGAATATCGAGACACTTGTTAAAGCATTCACGGAAGAAAAGGGCACAAAGCTCGGCGTGATCATGAATGGCGCCCGGACGCTGCTTACCGGCGTGGCCGTCGGCCCGTCGATGCTCTCAGTTTTTGAAACAGTCGGAATAGAAAAAACTATAATGCGGCTGAGAAGTCAGGTCGCATGGAACTAAAAAAGGAGAACGAACTTGAAGGGATTCAAATCAAACATCGAGAAAGACACGCTGAAGAATAAAAACTTTCGTAAGGTTCTGTACACAGCCAAACACAGTCAGCTCGTCGTGATGAGCCTGAAACCAAAGGAAGAGATCGGATTGGAAACGCATCCCGAGAACGATCAGTTTCTTCGCTTTGAAGGCGGGGCCGGACGTGTGCTGATCGACGGAAATAAATACACCGTCAAGGACGGCGACGCGGTCATCGTTCCTGCCGGAGCGAAGCACAACGTGATCAATACGTCGGCGAGTGAAGACCTGAAGCTTTACACGATCTACTCACCGCCGCATCACAAGGACGGTACGATTCACAAAACGAAAGAAGATGCCGAGACGCACGACGAGGAGTTTGACGGTAAGACGACGGAGAAGATGAAAAAGTAGTCGCAGGGTAAATGATTTTGCCAGCGAAATACACGAAAGGACGCGAAAGAATTGAATTCTTTTTCGCGTCCTTTCGCGTATTTCGCGGGCGATCTAACTTACGCCGTCGCCGGCTTCGATGCACTTGCTTGCGCCGCGATCCAATCCTCGAGTCGAGTTTGAGCGAGTTGTGCTCCGTCGCCCGGAACGAGCGAGCGTTCGCTCAACACCGCACCAAAGTATCGGGCCTGAGGATCGGCAACGACCGTGCGCGCATCCTTCCTCGCCTCAAGTCCGGTTCGGATCAACTCATCGAAACGAAAGACCTCGGGGCCGGCGATCTCGAGTGTCGTATCCAACGGCGAGCTTGCCGCGATCTTTGCAACAGCGGCGGCGACATCGTCTGCCGCCATCGGTTGAAAGAGCACCGGTGGGACGTGAACCGTGTCGCCTTGCGTCGCCTCGTCTGCGATCCGCTTGATGAATTCAAAGAATTGCGTCGCGTGCACGATCGAGTACGGGATCGGCGACTCTTTGATGAGCTTCTCTTGCGCAACCTTCGCCCGGAGATAGCCGCTGTCCGGAAGTCCCTCAGCTCCGACGACCGACAGCGCGACGTGATGCTTCACGCCCGCCGCCGCTTCGTATTTGAGAAGGTTCGCCGTCGATTCGGTGAAGAACTTCATCACCGCGTCATCTTCGAACGATGGCGAATTCGATACATCGACCACGACGGACGCTCCTTCGAGGACCTCCGCGAGTCCGTCTCCGGTAAGCGTGTTTACGCCGGTGTTGGGCGAAGCCGAGACAGCTTCATAGCCCTCATCGTTCAGCCGTTCGACAACCTTTGATCCGATAAGTCCGCTCCCGCCGATCACTACGATCTTTGTTTTTACGTTTTCGTTTTTCATTACTACTTCTCCTCGTATTCAACCCGCACTGACCGAACTGAGTTGCTCCTGCTGAATGAACTCCAGAAGATCCTTGTTGATGATGTCCTTGTGGGTCTGACACATTCCGTGCGGAAGCCCGGGATAAACCTTCAGGATCGCGTTCTTGACGATCTTTGACGAGATGAGCGCGGTATCCGCGATCGGCACGATTCGATCGGCGTCGCCGTGCATGATCAGCGTTGGCACGTCGAACTTCTTCAGGTCTTCGGTTAGATCCGTTTCGGAGAATGCCTTGATCCCTAGATAGCTCCCCGGAAATCCAGTCAGAGTGGACTGAAGCCAGAAAGAATCTAGAACGCCTTCCGAGACATTCGTGGTATCCGTGTTGAAGAAAGATTTCGCAAACTCCTTCCAGAATTGTGCGCGATCCGCGCGGATTCCCTCACGCAACCCATCGAAGAGCTCGATCGGCAATCCGCCGGGATTCTCCGGAGTCTTCAACAACAGCGGCGGTACCGCGCTGATCAGGACGGCTTTCGCCACTCGCGAAGTTCCGTGTCGTCCGATATACCGCGTGACGACGCCGCCACCCGTTGAATGGCCGACCAGAATCGCGTCTCGCAGATCCAGTTTCTCGATCAGCTCCGAAACATCGTCCGCGTAGGTGTCCATGTCGTTGCCGTGCCAAGTCTGATCTGAACGTCCGTGACCGCGGCGATCCATCGCGACGCAGCGGTAGCCGTTCGACGCCAGAAAGAACATCTGATCGTCGAACGCGTCTGCCGAGAGCGGCCATCCATGACAGAAAACAACCGGCTGTCCTTCGCCCCAGTCTTTGTAATACATGTTCATCCCGTCTTTGGTAGTAATCGTGCTCATTTAAGTACCTCCATTGGTGTTTGTTGATGCGTTCTCGATTTGCGACGGCGCGGTTCGCCCGTACGACTAATCGCAGGACCGTTTCGACGTCCTGAGATCAGCAGGGACACGCGTCACTTTCTGTATCAAACCGGTGTTCACAGGCAGCACCGCGCAAGTTTTGGGATTTGGCAAATATACCACCGGGCCGCAGTTGGCAGGAAACCGAGACGACGGGAGTTAAGAAAGAGTTCAGAAAGAGTTTAGATGGTAACGGACCGGCGTTTGACTGGTGAAGACAGCACGATCGTCGTCGTGGTTATTCCGTAGGGCACGAGACGGTCGATCACCTCCTGAAGATGCTCGACCGAAGCGACTGCGATTTTCATAATGAATGAATCGCCGCCCGTGCCGCGATGACATTCAAGTACCTCGGTCGATTGCTCAGCGACTTCGATGATGTGGCTGTAGTCGACACCGGTAATGCTCATCCGAACGAATGCGGTGATCGGTAATCCCACCTTCGCAGTATCGATCTCCGCTCGGTATCCGGTGATGACACCGGCGTCCTCAAGCTTTCGAACTCGCTCGATGACCGCCGGAGTTGTCAGGCCGACACGTCGCCCGAGCTCCGCATAACTCACTCGAGCATCGAGCTGTAATTCGTGAAGTATTTTTCGGTCTATTTCGTCGATCATGGCTAAGGCTTTAAATCGTTAGGCAGATGGTGGAAATAAACTAACGATCTACGGCGATACTATAGCACTAACTGACGAAGGGCATTCATCATCTCAGTCCCAACCGGTAAAATAGGTTTTCGCAGTTATCTCAGACTGACCGCCGCACATCAAAGTTTATGACTGGAGCCGCCATGCTTACGGAAACCACATCACCTTCGGAAACTGCCTTTAGCGTTGAGAATATTCACGTCTCCGATGCGGACCTGCCGGCCTTTACCGATATGCCGTTCGAAGACATCGAGGAGCTTCAACTCGATCATCCGGGCGCCAGTGATCACGAATACCGAACGCGTCGAGATTACATCGCAAGTCTGTCGAAAAAATTTCGCGAGACAGGTGTGATCACCGATGTCGAATACAACGAGCAGGAACAGGGCATCTGGAAGCACGTAGCAGCGAAACTCGAAGAGCTTCATCAAAAACACGCGAGCCCGTTCTATCTGAAAGCGAAGCGCGATCTCGGAATTTCGAACGATCGAATTCCGCAGCTTTCGGAAATGAATCGAAAGCTTAAGGAGCTGACAAACTTCCGTCTCGCACCGATCGAAGGACTTGTCGACACGCGTGCATTTCTCAGTTGGCTATCGTGGCGGACGATGCTCTCGACGCAATACATCCGTCATCATTCGCGACCTGAATACACGCCTGAACCCGACATCGTTCACGAAGCGATCGGACATATTCCGATGTTCACGAATCCGAACTTCGCCGACTATTCGCAGTTCATCGGCCACGGTGCGCGAATCGCGACAGACGAACAGATCGAAGAGCTTGGGCGACTTTACTGGTTCACTGTCGAATTCGGATTGGTCGAACACGAAGGCGATATCAAAGCTTACGGCGCGGGATTGCTCTCAAGCTTTGGCGAGCTCGAGCACGCTTTTAGTGATGAAGTGGAGCGTCGTCCGTTCGATCTCGAGGAAGTGATCAACACGTCGTATGACTACAGCGAAATGCAGCGGCTGTTGTTTGTGATCCCGTCGTACGCGGAGTTGAAGGAAGTGACGCGAGACTACATCTCACGATTCAAAGGCTAGCGAGCTTGATTGCTCAAGAAGATCTTTGACAGCCTGCACCAGCGTTTCCGGTTCGTAAGGTTTTACGAGATAGCGATTCGCGCCCGCACTCATTGCAACGTCGATGTCGTGCCGTTGACCGATAGCGGATGTGAAAATGATCGGCGATCGTGAGCCGCTCGCGCGTATGCGTTCGCAAAGCTCAACTCCGTTCCCATCCGGCAACCAGTTATCAAGGACGTACAGATCGAAGTCGCCAGTCGAGATCTTCTCTTCGGCAGCCGCGATCGTGCTGACGGCAATGAACTCGAAATCCGTCATGACAAATCGCAGGACTTCGCACGTGTCACGGTCGTCTTCGACACACAAAACCCGCTTGGGGGAAAAATTGTTACCTTCTTGTTGTATCACTAAGTTCCTGAGCTAAGTTCCTGAGGAGAGGCGAGGTTAGTATCTCTCATGTCGCCGACATTTGTCTGTCGGATGTCCGACATAGTGAAGTTACTATCTGTAAGATATTTGTCCTGTTCTTCGCGAATGATCCTGTAGCAGTCGCACGCGGAAGCTCGAATGCGTTCGAGGTCGATTATCTCGACACGGCCGCGAGCGTATCGGATCGCACCGGTCCTCTGGATCGAATTCGCGATCATTCCGATGCTGGTTCGTTGAACGCCGAGCATGTGAGCGAGAAATTCCTGCGTCACTTTGAGGTGACGGTTGTTTGATCGTTCGCACATCACGGTAAGCCAACGGCAAAGCCGAGATTCGATCGTGTGGTAATGATTGCAAACACATGTCTGCGACATTTGCTTGAGAATGACGTATGCAAAGCGGAGCGTAGCGTCGTGAAAAACGCCTCCGCGGTTGAAGAGATCGAGAACGACCTTGGCATCCACTGTAAACCCGGGAGTGCTTGCCTGGACAAGCGCGTCGTAGGGCATCTCGTTCTTTCGGAGAATCACCGAAACGCCGATCATGCCTTCGAAACCTGTGAATCCCGCTTCGACGGATCGGCCTTGTTCGGTAACGCATAGCAGCGAAACCATTCCACCGTTAGGGAAGAAGCAAGTACGGAGGGTGTCTCCGGCGCGGGCCAACATGGTTCCCGGTTCGTATACAACTTCTTTTAAATGAGGCTGGATAAACGCGAACTCGGTCGGCGGCAGCACAGCCAACAGCCGATTTGAAATCGGATGACGTGAATCGTTCGCGTCATGCATAAAATTCACCTCGTTTTTTTGGGACTGAGTGAGTTGGTATACGAACGATAGCACAGAGACACTCAGCAGAATATAGGGAAGAACCCTATGCGGTTCAAGTCTGTTTGACGCAAGTTTATTGAAATCAGTCGCCGTGTATGTCGGATGGTCGGCATATCGCGCCGGGATGTCGGGAAGTTTATAATTTTGAGTATTCAGATAGGACAAGAGTATGAGTGAGAAAAATCCGCTTGGTCTAAAGAAGATCCATCACATTGAGTTCTACGTCGGTAATGCGAAGCAGGCCGAATTTTATTACAGAAAAGCATTCGGTTTTTCGCGCGCCGCGTACTCGGGTTTGGAGACGGGTAACCGCGAGACTACGAGTTACCTGCTCAGGCAGAATCGTGTCAATTTCGTTTTAACGACGCCGCTTAATCCGGATCATCCCGCGGCCGAGCATATCAAGCAGCACGGTGATGGTGTTCGAGACATCGCGTTTCAGGTCGAGGATGCCGATCACGCATTCAACGAAGCGGTTAAGCGAGGTGCAACGCCGATAATCGAGCCGCGAGATCTGTCGGACGAGAATGGCAAGGTTCGACACGCCGCGATCGCAACATACGGCGATACGATCCATTCGTTCTTGTCGTATGTCACCGAGCGCGACCTTGGAAAACCGTCGAATGGGAACGGCGACGGAAATCCAAAATCCAAAATCCAAAATCCAAAATACGATGGCGTTTTTCTCCCCGGTTTCGTTCCGCAAGAAATGGCAGGCGAAGAAGTCGGGATCCAGCTTGTCGATCACATCGTCGGAAACGTCGAGCTCGGCAAGATGAATTACTGGTGTGATTTTTATCGCGACGTTCTCGGATTCTTCCGCTACATCACTTTCGACGACAAGGACATCTCGACAGAATATTCCGCGCTCATGTCTATCGTGATGAGCGACGGCGGACACAACATCAAGTTCCCGATCAACGAGCCGGCCGAGAGCAAAAAGGGTAAATCGCAGATCCAGGAGTACATCGATTTTTATCGCTCAGCAGGAGCACAGCACATCGCACTTCTCTGCAAGGACATTCGTCAAACGGTTACGAAGCTCCAAGAGAACGGTGTCGAGTTTCTCACCGTGCCCGACACATACTATGAAGAAATGCCCGAACGCGTCGGTGAGATCGACGAAGACATCGCAAGCTTGAAGAAGCTCGGCATCCTCGTCGACCGCGACGAAGAAGGTTATCTTCTACAGATCTTCACAAAGCCCGTCGAAGATCGCCCGACGGTTTTCTACGAGATCCTCCAACGCAAAGGCTGCAAAGGTTTCGGCAAGGGAAATTTCAAAGCACTGTTTGTTTCGATCGAGGAAGAGCAGAGACGGAGAGGGAATCTATAGAAACGTTTTCCGGTTTGCCCGTCGGTGTGCGGAAAAGCTCCGCTTTACCGGTGAGACTCATAATTATCTTCTTGCGGCTACGCCGCCACGATGAGCGGAAAGGCTGCGCCTTTCCGGACGGCTCTCAAATTCATTGGAGGCTCCGCCTCTGGGGCGGCGAAGCCGCTAAATCAATCCTATCCCGCACGGAAACGAAAACTTTTCCGCACACCGAACGGCGTAGCCGGAAGCCCGCCAACTCGCAATAATGAACGATGTCTCATACCAAACAGCGCAGGTCGATACTCTAAAACAACTTCTCCGAGTCTTCGGCGAAGCCTTCGATGAGATCGAAACGTATCAAGATTCAATCCCCTCGGATGAATATCTCTACGCACTCTTAAACTCGGATAATTTCATAGCTCTCGTCGCGGCCGTCGACGACAAAATAGTCGGCGGTCTCGCTGCATATGTCCTCAAAAAGTTCGAGCAGGAACGCTCCGAGATTTATATTTATGATCTCGCGGTTCTCGACGGATACCGCCGTCAGGGAATCGCTACCGGACTGATCAACAAGCTGGGCGAGATCGCACGAGAACTTGGCTCGTACGTCATATTTGTTCAGGCCGATGTCGGTGACGATCCCGCGATCAAGCTTTACGAATCACTGGGTACGCGCGAAGACGTCCATCATTTCGACATACTGCCGTAGAATTTTCGACCCTCCATTTTCCCTATATATCGACACTCTAAAAACTGTCATAATCCCCAAGTTTATCGTCACAGATCGGGTTAACTTTTTTAATCAAGTGATTTAGAAGTTTGTAACCAAAGATCCAAAGGTTGCACCACTAAATCACAACCCTAGAAGGAGCGCTTTTGTGGTAATGACAAACGGAACCCCCCGAGGACGAAAGATCGTCCTCGCCGCCAGTTCGTCCGAAGCGAGTGAGTATCAGACCAGCACGTGGCGGCAAATGCTGCTCGGAACGCTGCCCGCCAATTACGCAAGATTCCCTTTTTACATGATCGACGTCTCATGGGAGAACGAGGTCCGCGATGACGGTCAGGCGGTCGCGGTGCCGAACGGGCTTCGCGTAGTCGAATCTCTGCTTCGTGAAAAGTTCGGCCCCGAAGACATCGCGGTCTGTCTCACGGATCAGCTCGATCTATTTGTCGGCCCCGATACGAAGGTCGTCGGCGTGCATGCGCACAATCCGCTCGGGATCGCGTTCGCGACAGACGTTTACACTCGCATGTATGGCCGCTTGAAAGAACCGGTCAACGCCGCCGAATTTCGACGGCTGATCACGCATCCGGCGATTCAGAAGCACAGAGATCATCTTAAGGTCATCGTCGGCGGCCCGGGCTCGTGGCAGATCGAGAAAAAGAATCTGCAGGACGCGTGGGGCATCGACTGCATCGTCGATGGCGAAGCCGAAGAGATCGTCGTCCCATTGTTCGAATCTGCATTGCGTGGCGAAGCCTTGCCGAGAAAGATCGAGGGCAAGAGTCCGCCGATGGAGATGATCCCGACGACGCACAATCGTTCGATCTTCGGCGTCGTCGAGGTAACGCGCGGATGCGGACGCGGATGTCAGTTCTGTTCGATCGCGCTTCGAAAAGGAAAAAGCCTTCCGCTCGATCACATTCTCGAGAACGTTCGGACGCAGGTCGCCGGCGGTGCCGAGACGATCATGCTGACGACCGAGGATATTTTCCTCTACGAGCAGGGACCGAAGTTCGACACGAACATTCCCGCGCTGAGAAAACTATTCGAGTCGGTTGCTGCGGTTCCGGGTGTGAAGCACGTCATCCAATCGCACGGCACGATCGCGCCGATCGTCCGCAATCCCGAAGTCGTCGATGAGCTTTCACATATCGCGGTCGACAAGTCGATCCATGTGCATCCTGCGTCGACGCACCCCGAAAATCGATACGCGAGTTTGTTCATCGGTCTCGAGACCGGCAGCCCGCGCCTTTTCAATCAGTTCATGAAGGGCAAGGCGTATCCGTACAAAGCCGAGCAGTGGCACGACGTCGTGCTCAAGGGCATGGAGATCATGAACAAGAAAAATTGGTTTCCATTCTGTACGTGGATCATCGGTCTGCCGGGTGAGACGGATGAAGATACAAAGAGGTCGCTCGATCTGCTGCATGCGATGAAGGACGCGAAGTGGGTTGTCATCCCGACGCTGTTCGTCTCGCTCGACGAGACACGAATGGAGCAGCACGAGAGCGCGCAGCTTGTGAAAATGACCGAGCGGCAGTGGGAATTTTTCTACACCTGCTGGCGCTACAATCTTGATTTCTACCGTAACGACCCGACGTTCCAGCGGCGATTCAACATCGGCGTTCCGTTGTATTACTACTTGATGGGCAAACGGATGTTCGGCTCGGCGATGAAGTATCCCGCTCTCCGCCTCGCGCATTTTCCGGAGAGCTATCTAAGCAAGAAGTTGTATCTCGACATGCGCAGCGAACCGAAGTTTCAAGTCCCGGAGCACGTCGATATCCCGATCGAGCGTGCACGTCCAGCGA
>Ga0105249_10002629_pt1 | contig 15551 bp, 15 predicted proteins | sample KBSS44metaG_FD_81522 | JGI IMG/M metagenome (GOLD analysis project Ga0105249, IMG submission 81522) | Switchgrass rhizosphere microbial communities from Kellogg Biological Station, Michigan, USA - KBS S4-4 metaG | ecosystem: Host-associated > Plants > Roots > Rhizosphere > Soil | place...
CAATCGGGTCAGAAGACATTCTGCAAACGGCTGGTTAAGCCCAGAAGCCTTTGAACAGAAATATTTTAAGACTTTAGAGGGATCGCTTGTCCACAATACTGTCTAGGATCAAACACATCATCATTAGAATTAAAAAAAGTAGATCAAAAGATCTATTTTTCACCCTGAATTACTCCAAAATCAACCGCGCGCCAATCGGTTGTATTGGGCGATTATTTGGATGTCCCATTAACTCCATAAAAGACTCAATTTGCTGATTCGACGCTTGCTGAATTTCCTTAAGCACCACCCATCGGACTCCTTCTGAACACGGTGGCGTTGTTAAAGAACCATTAAAACGGTAATACTCTAAGTTATTGGGTAAATAGCTGCCTGCTTTATTTTCTGAATATAGCTGATTACTTTCACCCACTTTTTTAGGCAAGGAATTCCAGATATGTTTTAGTTTTTTATTCTCCGATCCATGTTGAAACATTAATGCAACAACTGCCAATTCACCTTTATCTGAAGCATGCACTAAATGCAATTCCATTGGATAGCTTTGACCATTAATATTGTTTTCACTTGGACTATGTACATGAAATTGTTCCAGTAAAAAAGTTTGCCCATCTAAGACTAAACTGGCACCTTGGTTAAACTCGATCTGCATCGTATGACCAATATTTTGCACAGACTTTGCTGTAGTGTGATAATTAAATTCCAATGGTGGTAAATTCGCAGTCACCGTATCTCGAATATCAATTGGAGATTGATTTATTCCTGCACACGCTTGGTATTGTTGATTTGCACTTGCCCAATCTTTAGGGTTTTGATAATCCCAATCTGATCCTGCCCAAAGTATTGTTGTAGCACATAGACTAATTATTGTTAAACCGTTTTTAATAAACATAAGAGCCCCTTAATTATTCAAATATTTTCAGAACTGAATGCTCTATTTATAAATGCCCTAGTTACTCGTTATATGAAAGGCTGTTGAACTGAAGAGCTTGATGTGATATCGGTAAAATTTTTATTAAGATTTTCTACCAAATCTTATTAGATTATAAGAAATATACTTATCCAAGTTCAAGTCCTTTATTTTTTCCTAAAACAGATACATGCACTATTCTGTATTTTATAAATGCGTCATACTGAATTAAGCTTTTTCATTGTTATTTTTCTATTCAAACTCCAAATTTAAATCCAAACCACTATTCCTTAAGCTGATCCAAAGCCGTCCCCTGTACAGGATTCCTTTTCCAATAATAAGGTTGGAAAAATCGAAGCAACAAACGCCATGGTGTCATCCAGACAATACGCGCATTGCTCTTCTTATTCTTACTGATGCGTTGCACCAAATAACCACACACTTGCTCAGGTGGATCGATCACAAACATAAATAACCATTTCATTTTATGCCAGTTTTTAACTTCACCTTGTTGCCAAGAAGAAATCAATAAATCCGTTGCCACCATTCCGGGGCTGAGCGTACCAATCAAAATATCACTATTCTTGGTTTCTTTATTTAAGGCATGATTCAGGTAAGCAACTGCTCGTTTACTGGTTGCATAAGGCGTCATCCCTGCACTCCACTCGCCACGACTGCCCCAACCTTCCATATTAAAAATTTGCCCAAAACCTTGCTGCATCATTCCTTTTAAAGCCACTTGCGAACCCAACATCGTACCAAGCACATTGGTTTTTATTACACTTTCCAAATCTGAGCTAGCAATCTCGGTAAATGCTCTTGCTGCATTACAGGTACCTGCATTGTTAATCCAAACATGGACCTCACCAAACTTTAAAACTGTTTCTTCCCATAAATTGTGTAAATCTTCATATTGAGCCACATCACAAGTCACTCCATAAATTCTATTCGGTGCATAGCGTTGCGCAAAATCTGCAACAACTTGATTTAACTGCTGTGCATTTCGTGCCGAAATCATCACAGACCAACCTAACTTTAAAAAAGCTTCTGCCAAAGCAAAACCAATTCCTCGTGTACCCCCTGTAATCACGACAGACAAAGCTTGATCAGAATTTGATGTGTTCAAAATATTCCCCATTGTGGTGATGAATCAGTATAAACAGCAAACTGGCACGCGATAAAGCACACGACTATATCTCCAATTTAGGACATTGAGCATCAAAAAATCAATTTTTAAGATAGAATCTTCAACATTCAAAATGATTGAATGATTCAAATTCTATGAAAAACAAAATTTTATTATGCATCACCCTTATTTTTCTCATTGGATGTGATGAGAAACCCAACACTTCAACTGAAACTAAGCCAGTCAAACAAGAAACGTCACAACAAACACATAGCAAAGCAGAATCTATTGTGATTCCTGCTCAGCCAGAGCCAGACCACCTCGTCAATAATCCAACACCACTCCCTCAAGGTTATTCAGCCGATACGACATATCTCAAAAAGCCATTACTCATCGATTTTGATGGAGATGGAAAACGAGATGCTTTCCAAGTCTTAAAGAATCCCAATAAAAAGGGCATGAAATATCTGTTTGAATTCCGTATTTCGGACAACGATAAAGTTTATTACTATCAAAATAATGAAGAAGGTGATGATTTAGATATTTTTGCTAAGTTCACAGTCGCACCTAAAACAAATATCTATGTTGATGAAGAATATCGCTTTGGTGAAAATGGCGATATTCTTGCTAACGAACAAATTGACCCTAAACATTATTTAAAGTTTAAAGGTGATGGTGTTTCAGTCAATGTCCTCGAAGAAACCTGTGCTGCATCTGCCTTTTTCTTAACAGATGACAAAATTAAACGGATTTATCTCTGTTAAATCTATTTTTCATCCGCAAAAATTGCATTTGCACCAATCACTTTAAAAATCTTCACTTGATCTTGCTTTAACAAAGCATAGATTTTTGCTTTAAGTGTTTCACTGGTAAAAGTCCCGTTTAAATTCAGTAAAACGGGTTCATCACTCAATGGACCTTTGCCGTGATATTCGTGATTAATATCGTTGGTGGTTGCCTGATTAATCACCACAAAATGCCCCGAAATACCAGCCGCTTGACCACAAGCTAAACTCTGTGGCGACCAATCCCCTACTTTGATCTCAGGTTTTAAAACATAGCCTTTGCTTGCTAATATTTTCTTCTGCTGTGTTGTTGCCATGGGAAAATTCAGTATCTTTTGCTGACCTTTCCAGTTTACCGCTAATTGACTAGATAAACATGATGCTCGAAAAGGACCTGCACTACCTGACTCTGTACCCTCATTAGAATCATCACATTGTGAAATAACTTGAAAAGTTGCTTCACCACACTGCAACAGTTTAGATTTATAGATTTTATATTGGCTGGGTTGCGCACTCACTGATTCAGTAAATAGACAAAAGCCAGAGAGCACTATTAAATACACTAAAAAATTGCAATATGTTTTAGACACCATCATTTTTATACACTTCATTGATCGTTTAATCGAAAATTGATTTTATATTAAACATTTATTTACAACTGATTAAATCACCCAACAACACATCAAGCATTTGAAATTTATAATGATATAAGTTAGATATCCCTAAGATGCTGATTAAACCAGAAGAAGAATACAATAGCATGACAATAAAAGCTTGATAAAAATACATATTTTTAAAATAATGTTAATTCAATCACAAAAAATCGATATGATGATGAAAAATATAATAATATTCAGCGGTGGTGTTCTATCACTATTTTTGGCCTCGCTTAATTATGCTGCGGCTCCGCAAGTCCCTGAGGAAACGGCAATACAAATTTTTAAAAGCGCAAAGTTTCAAAAAACCAATCTTGGCTGGGAAAGCCGCTGTAGTCTTGGCAATATCTCCTATTATGGTGACCTCAATAAAGATGGTCGTCCTGATGCTGTTGTAGTCGATGGTGGTGTCGGCTGCTATGCAAACACAGGCATTGGATTTTATATTGTTACCCAACAGACCAATAAACAATGGGTGAGAATATTTAACAGCCATGGGACGCCTGAGTTTCTATCAACTTTAAGAAAGCATGGCTGGCCAGATATTGCCATCAATGACTCAACTAAATGCTTTGCTGTGTATAAATGGAACGGTCAAAAATTTCAAAGAAATCGTTTCGAATACAAAAATCAAGCTTGCAGTCTGGGTATTTCCAAAAATTGATCATTAAGTTATTTTTTAATTTTAGTTAAAACTTTTTATCGGTTTATTTTTAGACTAAAATTTGACAACCTAGGTTTAAGATGAATTCAAATAAATAAAAATCAATAATTATCAATATCTTAAAAATAAGTCAAAATATCTTATTGCATCAAATTAGTGCATAAATTCCAATTTAGTGCATGCTTTTGCTTTATATCGAGTCTTAATAATATTTTGAAATTGTTGATCTATTTTTTCATACAGCCAAACACTTCACGGATTCAAATCGTTGGTTATACTTGAACCAATTTGTGACAAATAGCACCAAAAAGAATCGTATATGCAAAACGTTGATCTACTCTTTCTCTTGCTTGGCGCAGTGCTTGTACTCGCTATGCATGCAGGCTTTGCTTTTTTAGAGCTGGGAACAGTTCGCCATAAAAATCAAGTCAATGCACTCAGTAAAATCATTACTGACTTTTCAATCTCAGCAATCGCCTACTTCTTTGTCGGTTATTATATTGCCTATGGCCAACACTTTTTCCATACAGGCGCTACGCTTTCAACTGAGCATGGCTACAATTTGATGCGTTGTTTTTTCCTTTTGACCTTTGCTGCAGCAATTCCCGCCATTGTTTCTGGCGGCATTGCAGAACGTGCCAAAATGCGTTCTCAAGCCATTGCAACCCTGTTTATAGTAGCGCTGGTTTATCCTTTTTTTGAAGGGATCGCATGGAATGGAAATCTCGGCCTACAAAAATGGTTAGCGGATACATTTGGTGCTGGATTCCATGATTTTGCCGGTTCTGTTGTGGTCCATGCGATGGGCGGCTGGATTGCGCTTGCAGCAGTATTACTACTCGGTGCGCGTAATGGCCGCTATAAAAAAGATGGTCGCGTAAGTGCGCATCCACCCTCGTCTATTCCTTTTTTAGCGCTCGGTTCTTGGATCTTAATTGTGGGCTGGTTTGGCTTTAATGTCATGAGTGCTCAACGCTTAGATGCAATCTCAGGTTTAGTTGCCATGAACTCACTCATGGCAATGGTAGGTGGCACACTCTCTGCAAATTTCTTTGGAAAAGAAGACCCTGGTTTTTTACATAATGGTCCCTTAGCAGGTTTAGTAGCAATTTGTGCGGGTTCTGATGTGGTTCATCCCATTGGCGCTTTATTTATTGGTATCTTTGCAGGTTTTCTGTTTGTTAAACTGTTTACCTATACACAAAATAAACTCAAGATTGATGATGTACTCGGGGTTTGGCCATTACATGGAGTTTGTGGTGCATTTGGTGGTATTGCTGTGGGTCTATTTGGTCAGCAGTGGTTGGGGGGAATCGGTGGAGTATCTTTGATATCTCAGCTGATAGGTACACTACTTGCCATTTTACTGGCTTTAGCAGGTGGATTTGCCGTATATGGTATACTTAAAGCCACTATGGGGATTCGTTTAACACAAGAAGAAGAGTTTCGTGGTGCAGATTTATCGATTCACAAGATTTCTGCAAACTCTGAAGATGCAATGTTTTAAGCTTTTACAAGGTCAGGTTTAATTTTATACATTTTGCGGCTGAAAAGCCGCTTTTTTATAGCCTAGAAATGACAATAAAATAATTTTCACCATAAAATTTTAAAATAGAATAACTCCACCTTTAAGACAATGATTCAAATTAGCTATCTTAAAATAATCATAGATATTTTCTTCTATATTGCCACCCAATAATAAGACTACTCATTATTCAACAATTAAGTCTAATTTAAGGTTGTTTTTTTTTAATAAGCGCAGATTAAAATGATTATATTGAGTGGCTCGCCTCATGCCGTATTCCGACATAAATACATTCTTCCTAAAAAAAAGTTTATTGCTAGGAATACTATTTTTAATACTGTTCTTTGCATTTCCTGTTGGTGGTGCAATCGATATGTATTTTATCCAGCCATGGATAGATAGCACTGGTCATTTTCCACTCAAGAACAATTGGTTTCTTATTGAAATTAATCACAAGCTACTTAAACATATTGTCATTACCTTTTATATTGCAGTTTTGATTTCATGGATTGCGTCTTTTAAAGTTGAAAAATTAAAAACCTATCAATGGCAATTGGGCTATTTATTTTTTATTAGTGTTTTATCCACTGCACTGATTGGCATTTTCAAATCCCATTCAGCACATGCCTGTCCTTGGTCAATGACAGAACAAACTGCTTTAGGCTATGTATGGGATTTTTCTGCAAGCAATGGAGGTTGTTTTCCAGGTGGCCATGCCAGCACAGGTTTTTCACTGCTTACTGGCTTTTTTGTATTTAGAAAATCAAATTCTAAAATTGCTTATCTTTTCTTAGTCTTAGGTCTGGCGCTTGGTTTGATTACAGGTTGGGGGCAAATGATGCGTGGTGCGCATTTTCTTAGCCATAACCTTTGGACAGGCTGGATTATTTTTACTTTTAACTTAATTGTGTATCGTATATTTTATAAAAAATTGACCAGATAACAATTCTAAAACTATAGACAATATATCGCACAACATTATTTTATTATAAATGCATCTCTAAAAATACATCAGATATTAAAAAAGCAAATTACTGGTTATTCTGGTTTATTTGATCGCTCATCTATTTTCATTCCAATCTAAAACGCCAAACCAAGTGATGCTCAGCTATAAACATCACTCAAAGAATTACATTTTTATCATAATTTAAATATTAAATTATTAAACCAATCTTAATTTTTACAAATTATTATATTTTGTTTATACTTGTGCCAATTTAGTAATCTTATACGTGCAAAATACGAGTAATTTTTCTAAATTTCTCCGCAATTCGCTTAAAATTCAAGACCAGAATATCCAGTCTTATCAGTTGGGTGATGGTAAAGTATGGCTTAAAAAAGCCTCTGAACGCCACTCGGCTTGGATTTATCTCCCATTAAAATGGGTTGCACGTATACTCAATATTGAAGCACTCACCCCTATTCCAAATTATGGTGGTAGTAAATCGATTTATTGTGAAGTTCATCGTCTGACAGAATTAAACTCCCTTGGTATTCCAACGCCACAAATTTTAGCCAATTGTTCACAAGGCCTATTGATTGAAGATGCTGCTGATCATGGCGAAGATGTTATGCAACTTGATCAGGCATTGGCAGAAATGGAAGGAAATACGGCTAAAAAACTAGAATTTTATCGCGAAGCAATCTTTGCCATTCAATCTGTACATCACAAAGACAGTTATTTGAGTGAAGCCTTTGCACGGAATATTTTGGTCAATAAAGACAAAGCATTTACTTTTATTGATTTTGAAACCGATCCTGGGGAAGTACTGGACTTAGAAACCTGTCAAATTCGAGATTGGTTATGCTTTATTTTCTCAACAGCATTCCGTTTTAATGATGATGAGCTTGCTCAAGCTTGCGATATTTTTATTGGGGAAATTTATCCAAGTAAATCAAAATACAACGAAATTTGCCGTATAGGCAATAAACTCAACTGGGTTGCAAACTTTAATTTGGGTAAACTTGGCAGTGATGGTCGTAGAATGCAAAAATGTTTAGAATTTTTCCAATACATGAAGAAAAATGAACCACTTCCATTAATGTAGAAATGGGATCATTTATTTTCCAAGCATTTTACTTCTCAGTTTTGATATTACATTGAATCGGGATTTTGACCAAGACACTGAGTCCACCCAATTCTTCACTACGGGATAAAGACAGTTCACCACCTAAATGTTGAATCGCTTTATCCACAATCGACAATCCCAAACCACTACCCACTTCTAAGTGATGATGTACGCGATAAAAACGTTTTAAGACTTTATCGTACATCTCTGGGTCAATTCCTAAACCACTGTCTTCAATCAAAACATAAGCAAAATCATGAACATCTTCAAACACTGATATATTAATCATGCCTGAAACAGGGGTATATTTTATTGCGTTATCAATTAAATTAAAAATGATTGAATGAAGACTATGTTCTACACTTTTTAAAATCACTGTTTCATTACGGACAAAACCAAGATCGATATCTTTTTCCATCGCAAGATTCATCAACTGTTCTACACAATTAAGTGCCACATCATTCAATTTAAATTGGGTCACCTGAACTTCATGACTTAATGAGGAATCTTGCTTTGCTAAGGCAAGCAGTTGCGTAACCAAATGCTGCATCCGTGCCAAACCTTTGCTTAAATTTTGTAGATTTTCCTCTTCAGGAAACTGACTCATCAAAATTTTAGTTTGCAGATTCAAAGCAGTAATGGGTGTGCGTAACTCATGTGCAGCATCTGCTACAAATTGTCGCTGTTCTTGTTGAGCAACAGAAATTCGCTCAAACAAATGATTCATTTCATGGATCGTCGGCAGTAATTCTTCTGGATAGTGGGCATTTTGAATTGCGATCAAGGAGTTTGAATCACGTTTTGCCAGTTCGGATTTAAAGTCCTCGAGTGGTTTTAAACTGCGGCGTATAATATATACCAAGCCCAACAAAGCAAATGGAATGATCAGTAAATATGGAAGAAACATACTGCCTGCAAGCTCTAAAGCCAAATGCTCTCTGACTTTTTCTTGCTGGCTGATCTGAATCTGATAATTGGCTGTGGGTAAGATATAAGTAATCCAAGTGCCATGCGTTGTATCTTGACTATAAAAACCAGCCTTTTGTTTAGGTTCAACAATGACATGATGTGGCGTATTTTGTGTTTGACTAGGATCTGCATATGCCCAAACATCTATGAATAAATCTTCTTCATGATAGCGTTTGTGTATATCGAAATGGCTTTGAATGGGACGTGGATTTAACTCCACCCGTTCAGCCAGATAAACCATTTGTGCATCTAAAATTTCATTGATTTCTTCTAAAGAAATTTTATATGCTGAAAAAACCAATACGCAACCGAGTAAAATACTAAAAATAGAGGTATAACGAATTAAACGTTTTCTTAAGGAAAATGCAGTTTCCATATCATTCCGCTTTTTGTGGTTGCCCCAAACGATAACCTAACCCACGAATTGTACGAATAATATCTTTACCCAATTTTGATCGGATATGGTGTACATAGACTTCAATTGTATTGCTGTTGATTTCGCTATCAAAAGCATACAATTTATCTTCTAAATTAGACTTAGAAAATATTTTATTGGGATGGGTCATTAACGGAATGAGAATCGCCCATTCACGATTTGAAAGCTCCACCGTTTCACCTTTTAGTGTTGCGATATGCTGTTCAACATCTAAAACAATTTCACCATTTTTTAACAGATTTGAAGCACTTCCAGTTACTTCTTTCGCTGTATCACCTGTACGACGTAATAAAGCATGGATACGAGCCACCAGTTCATCGAACTCATAAGGCTTAATCAAATAATCATCTGCACCTTGATTTAAACCTTCAACACGATTTTGTAATTGGTCACGTGCTGAAATAATCAGCACAGGTAAGCTTGAACGTTGACGAATTTGCTTTAAGACCTGCATCCCATCCATCATGGGCAAGCCTAGATCAAGTAAGACCAAATCAAATTGCTTCTCAGAAATAAGCTTTAGGCCATCCAAACCATTATTTACCCATTCCACATCAAAGCCTTGATATTTCAATAACGTTTTAGATGATTCTGCAATCATAAAATCATCTTCTATCATCAAAATTTTGGTCATGGTTTATATCCTTTCAATCAGCTTCGTACAGCACACTGGTGCAACATATTATTTTTTTGATCTATAACTTGAGTTTGGACATTTAGCAAACTCAAAAGACTTGGAAATAAATTATCTTGACTCAATGTTGCCCCTTTTTGTTGATTTAAACAATTGATTTGTTTTGCAGCAACAGATTTCCACGCATCTGAGAACCACATCAGCATAGGTACATGGGTTTGTTGAGTAGGCGCAATCGCATAAGGTGCACCATGTAAATACATACCACGTTCACCAGTAGACTCACCATGGTCAGATAAATACCAAAACCCTGCACGATAGTTTTCTTGTTGTTTTAAAGTTTCAATCAATTGATTCAAAATATGATCTGTATAGACAATCGAATTATCATAGGTATTAATCAATTCAGTCGATGAACACCCTTGTATTGCATTGGTTTCACAAGTTGGTTTGAACTTTTTAAATTCATCTGGTGCGCGTTTATAATATGCAGGCCCATGACTTCCCATTTGATGTAATACGATCAAATGTGGTTGCTTATCATCTTTTGGTAATTGACTTAAATATAGGTTTAAGCTATCTACCAAAATACCATCTTGACATTCGCCACCTTGACACCATTTTTTCTCTAAATCTTGAGGGATAACAAATTTCTCAACACGATCACAAGTCCCTTTGCAACCCGAGTTATTATCAATCCATGTCACCTTATATCCTGCACGTTGTGCGATATCCAGCAAACCTTCTCGATGACTGGCAAGTTGCTCATCATAATCTTTACGCGGCATGCCTGAGAACATACATGGAACTGAAACTGCTGTTGCAGTACCACAAGAGCTGACTTGAGAAAAATTAATTAGCCCGATCTGTTTTGACAATTCAGGATTGGTATTCTTTGTATAACCATTTAATGAAAAGCTTTCTGCACGTGCGGTTTCACCGACCACCAAAACCATCAGTTTAGGTTTATGTTCTAAAGCAACATCATCGACTAAATGTGCATCTTCACCATAACGAATCAAAGGTAAATTCTTTTTCGGTGCTTTTTTATGGAAATAAGACAGTGTTGAAGCCACTGTATTTTGCGGAGAAATCATACCTTTTAAATCACGATGCTCACGAAATATAGCAGCATAATCCACATAGAAAACAAATAATAATGCTGCTATAACAGCGAAAGAGCCTGCGATATTTAAGCTTTTAAATAACAGTATTTTGCCAATTTTTTCTGGTTTAATTTTTATCCATAGAATAAGAATGATGGGTAAAACAACAAATCCCAATGTCCAGATAAAAAATTGCAAAGAAAGTAAGTCTGACACTTCACTAGTATCTGTTTGCACCATATTCTGAATTTGATCAGGCGAAATCACCACACCCAATGAATTGACAAAATAAGCACTAAAACCACCAATAAAGACCAAGACAATTGCAAAAAATTTTGCTGTCCATTTCCAGTCTAAAATTTGTAATAACAGATTATATAAAGCAATCAGTACAAAACCTGTCGCAATCAGAAAGAGTTGTGCTTTAATTCCCTGATAAGGCGTTAGAGACTGAACCTTATTTAAAAAACTAAAATTTAGGCACAAGCCTAACCACACTGCGACAATAAAATTAAAAGCAGTCAGGGAAATGGAGACTTCACGTCGTTTTATACGCTGTATTAAATTAGACATTACTTTGGCAATACTCTTTTCAATGGTGTTAAGTTAAAAAATGAAGCTTAAACTGAACTTAAAAAGCACTTTCCCAAGCGTATTGCACCACTGATCTTAATTGTAATCGCCTTTCTATTTCTCATAATCTGAGAAAATTAAAATCAAATAAAGCATCCACAAAAAAAAATGAGTATTATTTTATAGCCCGTAGATTATAATACTGCTTATTCCATTCAAAACAATTCATTTAAAGTTAATAATTTGGAGCTAAAGTTATTCTAAATCCAACAAAAGAATAATACACGAATTGATTTCTATACGTAAAAAAATGACGAAAAAGTAATTTATTATTTTCCAATCAATGTAAAACATATCAAACTTTTATTAAAAAAAAAGGGCGAAATCACATTAAATCAAAGAGATTCATGTATTAAGTCAAACCGCACTAATCAAACAATTTATTTTACATCATGACAATATATTATAATCTTAACTATCCCTAAGAAAAATTATTTAATCTATTTCATTCGATCAAAAAACTTCTAATTATCGCACCACATACTCAATAGTAATTATACTCATTATCAAACCCAAGCTCACAATATTATGTATACTGTATATTTTTAATCCAATACATAATCGGGATTAGGCAAAAAACACCAATCACTAAAATCAAACTTAAAAAATTCAAATATCCCAATTGATCGCCAATCACGCCACTTAATGTATACAGTAACCCACTGATTGTTGCCATAACAGAGACCTGAAAAGTGAAATCTGTACCTGCATATTCATGACGACTATATTGCATCACTAAAGTTAAGATCACGACTAGAAGCATTGCAGCACACATATCTTCTAAAGCGTTGATCAAATAAATTAACCACGGCGCTACAAAGTACGATTGTTCATATTGAGCTGCTAACCATACAAATCCAGCTAAACTGATCAATTTCAAAATAGAAAATAAGATTAAGGCTTGGTGGCGCTTTAGTTTTTTTAGCAATAAACTGGCCAAACCTGCACCGAATAATGCAGAAAATGCCCCCAACATAGTGATATAAATGCCGATTTGAGAAAGACTTAAGTTAAGATCAACCAACAAAGGCTTGGTAATGGGACCGGTAAAGCCATCGGTTATTTTGATGGTACAAAGCACAAAGAACCATGTTCTTAGTTTTTTATTGACAAAGAAATAAGTTAAATAAGTTTTAAATTTTTCAATAAAGTGCTTTGCAGCTTCATTCCGTAGATGTGGTGAAGCAGTGTTTTTCAAGTGTTCTGGTTCTTGATAAAACCAAATAGGAATTGTATTTAAAGCCACAATGCCTGCCAAAATCAAAAATGTATTTTGCCAACTTAGCCAGTCCATTGCCCATAAAATTGCCCCGCCTCCGACAATAAATCCTAAACGAGAACCAATGACTTGAAACATATTCCCGATATGTTGCTGATCTCCTTTTAAAATACTCACCGCTAAACCATCAGTCGCGATATCTTGGGTTGCACCAATACTGTTCATACAGAGCAACGCCATAAAAAACAATAATAAATAAATCGGTTCATTCAGGGATTGAATCGGTAAAAAAGATAAGATGCTCAGGATAGCCATGGTTAAAACTTTGGTTGGAATAATCCAACTTCGATAATGCCCTTTGGAACGATGTCCAAAGCTATCCACAAAAGGCGCCCATAAAATTTTAATTGCCCAAGGCGCCATGAGTAATCCAAAGCCACCAATATGTGCCAAAGACACCCCTTGTGAACGTAAAATCACTGGTAAAGCATGGGTCATAAAACCTACAGGTAAACCTTGCGCCCAATACAGTGAAAATAACAACAAATAGGTGTTTCGCATGTAATCTAAGCTCGAACGATGTCAATATAAATGGGCCTAATTAGATCTTGTATGTATTGCTTTAATCTACGAATTTTGTAATATTTGCATTTTGCAGATAGTTAATATTAAGCAAAAAACTAAAATCAATACAAGAGCAGTCATATAAAAACACAATGTCACAAAACTTTCCGATCATACCAGATCAAGTACCCCAACGTGGTACAAGCACCAGTCGTAACATCTTTAAAAACCTTTACTTAGTTCAAGGCTGGGGATTTGAAGGTGAATTTCCCAACTTACCCAAAGCAGTGGTATTTATTGCACCACACACTTCGAATTATGATGGTTTATATGCTTTCCTAGCCATGTTAGGTATTGGTGTTAAAGTCACAATTTTTGGCAAAGATAGCTTGTTTAAACCACCACTCAAAGCACTTTTTGAATGGATTGGCGTGATTCCTGTGCATCGTGATTCACCGCATGGACTCACTCAACAGATTGTTAAGGTTATACAACAACAAGATAAAATTTGGATTGCAATCGCACCTGAAGGTACCCGGAAAAAAGCTGAAAAAATTAAAAGTGGTTTTTATCATATTGCAATGGGCGCCAATATACCGATTGCAATTTTTTCGCTCGATTACGAGAAAAAGCGAATTCACTGTTTGGGTACATTGCAACCTACTGGAGATTATGAGCAAGATTTAGCAGAAATTTTATCGCGTTTTAAAGGTAACTTTTCACCTAAAAGGCCTAAATTATTATCGATTCCTTTACAAAAACTATTGAAAAATGGCTAGAAAAAACAGAGACAATCTGTTCAGATGTGCAACATATATTTTGATCAAAAGTAATACCCCCATGCGTTTTAAACAACTCGGTTTTATAGGCTTATTGGGTCTAGCCCTTGTTGGCTGTGACAAAACCACCAAAACACCAACTCAGACCACGGCAATTAAAGCACGTGAGCCTGTTATTGCGATTGCTTTAGGTGGCGGTGGTGCAAAAGGTTTCGCTCATATTGGTGTACTCAAGGTTTTAGAATCCCATGGAATCAAACCTAAAATTGTGACTGGAACCAGTGCTGGAAGTTTTGTCGGCAGTATCTATGCCAGCGGTAAAACACCCTATCAAATGCAGCAAATTGCACAGCAGCTAAAAGAATCTGATCTGCGTGATTTAACCTTAAATAGCCAGGGTATTGTTCTTGGTCAAAAACTACAAGATTATGTCAATCGCAATGTTGCCAATAAACCGATTGAACAATTTCCAATCCGTTTTGCTGCAGTTGCCACACGCTTAGACAATGGTAAAAAAGCAGAATTTATTAAAGGGAATGCAGGACAAGCAGTTCGCGCTTCTTGCAGTATTCCCAATGTCTTTGTACCCGCAACCATTGGCAATACAAAATATGTTGATGGCGGTTTAGTTAGCCCAATTCCAGTACAGACTGCACGTGATATGGGGGCAGATATCGTGATTGCAGTCGATATTTCTGCACGTCCAAGTGGTAGTCAACCGATGAATATGTGGGGCTTATTGGATCAAACCATTAATATCATGGGACAACAAAGTATTAACAATGAGTTGGCTCAGGCTAATATCGTGATTCAACCTAAAGTTGGGCTCTTAGGTACACTCGATCTTAAGTCCAGTAACCAAGCGATTTTAGAAGGTGAAAAAGCAGCCCAAGGCAAAATTATCGCCATTCAAACTGCAATCAATAACTTTAAGAAAACACCTGCTGCATTAAAACCTGCACCGCGAGCAAAATTTTAATAGCGCAATAGGGTTCATATCATCAAACATGATTGAAAACGAGAATAATCACGTTTTTATATGCATCACTTAAATGATCTGCTACATTGATATAGATGATCCGTCATCTATATCAATGATAATCACTAGAGTAGATGTATGAACTTTATTTTTGAACCGTGGCATTGGTTTGTACTTGGCATATTGCTGATTCTATCTGAACTGGTGTTACCAGCGTTTGCTGCTTTATGGTTTGGTATCGCTGCAGTTGTGGTCAGTATTTTGTCGTGGTTATTTCCAAGTATGAGTTTCACCCTGCAAGTCGTATGCTGGATTATCTTATCCATCATTTGTACTGTGGCGTGGTTTAAATTCATTAAACCTCTATCTGTAGATAAAACCAAAGCTGGGCTTTCTCGTGAAGCAACCATTGGTCAAACGGGTATGGTCATTCAAATTGGGCTTAGCCATGATCAAATTCGTGTTCGTTTTCCAATGCCTGTTTTGGGTTCTGATGAATG
>Ga0105249_10002631_pt1 | contig 15546 bp, 13 predicted proteins | sample KBSS44metaG_FD_81522 | JGI IMG/M metagenome (GOLD analysis project Ga0105249, IMG submission 81522) | Switchgrass rhizosphere microbial communities from Kellogg Biological Station, Michigan, USA - KBS S4-4 metaG | ecosystem: Host-associated > Plants > Roots > Rhizosphere > Soil | place...
GGGCGTCGAGGTGTTCCTGGCTGTCGCCAGGCGCCGCAATTTCCGCCGCGCCGCCGCCGATCTCGGCGTGACGCCGTCGGCCGTGAGCCAGGCGGTGCGCGCGCTGGAAGCCCGCATCGGCGCGGCGCTGTTTGTCCGGTCGTTTGCGGCACTGGTGTATCGGGACCTCGGGTTCGATCGCACCCGCGTACTGACAGCCGTCGTCGACGTGCGAGCCAGTGCGACGGCCCCACGCGATCGTCCCGCGCTGTATGAGCGGATTCGCCGGGCCGTTGCCGCCGCCCCTGGCGTCGAGAGTGCCGCCACTTCAATGGCCACTCCTCTTGGCAGCGCCGGCATTCGATTTCTGAGAGACGTGCACCAGTCCGGCAATCCGACGTTTGAAGGAAAGGAAGTTCTGGTGCTGATGGCGCCCGTCAGCCCGGATTGGTTTCGTACGTTTGGCACCAGGTTCATCAGCGGGCGCGACATCGAGATCTCGGACCGTGTGACGTCTCCGAAAGTGGCCGTCGTCAATGAGGCCTTTGCGCGGCGGCACTTTCCTGGAAGCAATCCGGTTGGACAGGGCATCATGGTCGGCGAAGAACCGACCGATCGTCAGCCGGTAGAGATTGTTGGTGTCGTGCAGGATGCCGCCTTTACTTCTGTGCGCGATCCGATCGAGCCAACGTTCTACATGGCATTTGCGCAATCGCTGGAGCCGACCTTGATCGAGTCGTTTCCCTCGATGAGCCTCAGTATCCGTCCGGCCGCGGAGATTCCGCCAGAGCGGCTCGCCACCACTATTGCCACCGCCATCGGACGAATCGATGGTGCAGCGACGGTGTCATTCCAGACGCTCACCGAGACGCTCAGCGTGTACTACATCCGTGAGCGGCTGCTTGCACTGCTGTCGGGCTATTTCGGGTTGTTCGCGCTGTTACTTGGCGCGATCGGCGTCTACGGTGTCACGGCGCATGCAGTCAATCGACGGCGGATGGAGATCGGTATTCGAATGGCGATTGGTGCAACCGCGCCGGCGGTTGTACGGCTCGTTGTCGGTCGCGTGGCCGTCCTGGCCGCACTTGGCGTCCTCCTGGGTTTCGTCCTGAGCCTCTGGGGAAGCCGGTTGATTCAGGCGCTTCTCTTCAACACGGAGTTTCGGGATCCCTCAGTTCTCGCGACGTCGATTGTCGCCCTGCTGCTCGTCACGGCGCTCGCCGCCTGGAGGCCCGCACGCCGCGCGTCGCGCATCGAGCCTGCTACTGTCCTGCGCGAGGGGTAACCGCCTGTTGGCGCTCTGATGTTACCGAACCCTGAACGGCACGAATGCTTTGGCCGAATCGGTTCCGCGCGTGGCTTCGATCGCGATCACGTAGTCGTCGCGCAAGCTGGTGCTGAGCGGAAGATCGACCTGGTAGATGCCGTCTTTGAGCGGAGCGACGGTGAGTACTCCGAGTTCTTTTCCTCTGCGGTTCAGCAGCCGCGCCGCGGTCGCAATGCCCTCGCCGCCGTAAACAGGGAAGCGAACAAACAGGCGATCAGTTCGATCGAATTCGCGCCGTGCTTCCGGTGGCCCCTCGGCCCCTTCGGTGATCGCACGCGCCTCGCGCGCCGTTCGCGTGCGCAGGATCATCGGCGAACCCACGGCAAGCGTCGCGTCGTCGAAGGCGGGAACGGTGATTTTCCGGTTCGCGTTCTCGAGTTCCTCATCGCGCCCATCGATCACCTTCAGCTTCAACACCAGCTCTCCAGGCGGAACGTCGAACGCCAGTTGTCGCGACGTCGTCCGGCCCGACGCGAAATAGCTGGTTCCGTCCGATGAGGCACCCTGGATCGCGAGTCCGAGGTCCTTCCCGGTCGCTGCCGATCCCTTGGGCATCCACGCGATCGACAGCCGCGTTCGTCCTTGATCGCCTCGAGTCGTGCCGATCCAATAGTCGATGAGATGATCGGACCGGTCGTTGAGCGACAGTTCGCCAAGTGCGCGCTCCACGTCCGCCGGAATCTCCGCAGCAGTGGCTTCCGCCCGACCCCGCTCCATCTCGCCGACGGTCGGTGCGAAATATCCGCTTCGCGCACGAACCTCGTAACCGTCCTTGTTCATGCGGACTCTGATCCGGTGGAACTTGCCATCTACCGGCGCCGGCGATCGGTATCCGAGAAGGTAATAGGCACTGGAATCGCGCACGATCTGCGGCAATTGAAGCTCCGGGCGATTCGACCCGACAAATGGGCGCCCGCCTGTTTCTTCGGCCAGCGACAACAAGGAATCGGGACGCCGTCCCACTTCGGAAGCCGGGTCCAGGGTATAGATAGCCGTGTTGTTGGTGTTGGCTGTGCGGACGATCTCCATGAAGCGGTTCGACTCGTCATTGCGCCCGTAGAGCGGGAATCCCTGGCTCACGAAAAGGATCGCCTTGCGCCCCTCGCGGAAATTTCCGAGAAACGCCGCGGCCGCGTTGAGGGCAGACGCCGTGACCTCGTTGCGCAACCGGCCTATCGAGCGAAAATCCTGCAGGTGGGCTTGCTCCACGGCGCTTCGAGGGGGCACGTAGACACCGAGGCGTCCTTTCAACGCGTGGACCTGGTCAACCAGGTGCAATCGTTCGCGGGTGAACTTGATTGATTCGACTGTTGTGAGCTGGTCCATGATCCCAACGAGATCGGTCGGACCGAATGCGGTGTGCACGAATTCGGTCAATATCTCCCGGCCGCGCGTCGCCGGAATGAACTGTCCGATGTGATATTCGTCCCAGAAAATCAGAAACAACCGCACATCGTCGCGAGCAGCCTCCATGGCGACCTGGCTCGCCGAGTAGATTTCAAGCGACCGATCGTCAGTGGGCTCGCCGGTGACGCGAACCAGTTCGCATGATTCAATCGTCTGCGGCGCGCCATCCTCGGTCAGCGAGAAATCGTCCCGCGTCAGCTCGGTGGCTGGCTCGCCACGTCGATCGGTGACGGTGACGTCGACGCGTACGATGTTCGTGCCGCCGCGGAAGATCGGCGGCTGCTGTTGCTGCTGCGGAGTTTGCTGAGCCGTCGGCGAGGATCCGAGTGCCGTCAGCGCGACGAGCCCGATTCCCACGGCACAAGCCCGAACTGCGAAACCGGTCAACTGGAGACCTCTTCTGCGATTGTATTAAAGGGAAACGGGAAAAGGGAAAGGAAAGGTCAGCGGTCGGGGTCCAAAATTTTCTAACCTCGAACGTCGCGGCGCCGTCAAGATACCGGGTTTGCAAATGGAGGTTGCGATGGTGAATCGAACGGCGGCAGCGTGTCTCTTCTGCGGCGTTCTGGTCGGCTATTTGCTAGCTGGAGCATCCGTCAGGGCTCAAAACGTGCCGACTACCGGCGCTCCAGTTACCGTCTTTGGCGGCGACGATGTTGTCCTGCAGTTCGGGCGTGACACGCACCCGAACGCCACTTCGATGCGTTGCCGCGTCGTCGCGGTGGAAGGAAGTTGGATCAAGTGCGGCAGCGCAGACGGCTTTGGTGTTGACCGTATTCAGAAATGGATCAACTTCGCCTATGTGATCCAAGTGACAAAGACGGAGAAGTGAAGGTCGCCGAATACGAGCGGCCTGCCATGAGCGAGTCGACGTTGCGAGGATTGCTGGCGACATCGATGACGAAGTGTCGCTCAACAGACGTTGCCACCCGCACCAACATGTCGGCAAAGGCGACCCGCGGTCAGAAGACCGTTTTCAGATACAGACCAATCACCTGAGACGGTGACAAGCCAACGTCTCTGCGATCTTCGGATTCCACTCGCTCGGCCTCCCCGAACTGCGCTCCGCGGATGGTCCGCTGTGACAGGATCAACGCAGCACGGTAAAGCCGCGTGGCAGGACGGCAGGCCCCACGCGGAGGTCCCATGTGCTGTCGCCGGCATTGCTTCCGCCACCGCCGTTCTTGAGGGTGACGGTCATAACAATGGTGGTGCTATTCAGGACGTTTACGTTGCTGACGACCGGTACCGGGCCGGAGCCGTTCTCAAAGCCGACCGCGATTCCCTGAGTAAAGTTTGATCCTGAGATCGTCACGTCGTTAGTAATCGTGCCGGCCCATGCGGTGTTGGGCGTGATCGAACTAATCGTCACCGGCCCATTAGTCGACCCGCACGCGCCGAGCGTCTGAACCGTTCGGCTCACGATACCGATCTGCAACAGGACACAAGCGGTGTTATCCGCGTCGCTGGTTTCAACGATCTTGTTCTTAGGATCGAACGCGATGGACAACTCGTACAGCCCATCCTGAAGCAGTGAGAGGTCGATCGACTGGCCGGCGAGTTGGTAACCATATCGGTCGCCGTAACCGACAGACATGCCCTGCACGTCCGGATTGCAAGTTGTGTAGACCGGCTTCTTCGGTGCGCCGGGCAGGCGCGAATCCACTTTGGTCGTATCCTCGATGCAGAAGCTCGTCTTGAAGCTCTCGCGGGGCGTTGCGCCGTTGGATCCCGCGGGCCTCAAGGCATACACGGCGTATCCCTCCAGATGAATGTGGTTATGAGCAGGATGATAGACAAAGGTCCCGATATTCGCTTCCCGGTAACCGCCAGACGTGTTGTAAATACGCTGCCACGCGTCGTACTCCCATTCGTCGGTAGTTGGATTCAACCTTGGGTCGCGGGCGATCAACTCGAAGGGTCCGGTGCCGCTGTTCCAGCTTATGGCGCTGAAGCGCAGTTCCGGATTTCCGCTGGAGCTGACGACGACGCTCAACTCAGAGGCCGGCAGTGCCCTCAAATTAGGTAGCCTGTCCTGACCTGCAGCGTAGCTGGCGATGGTCAGATAAAGAACCATACCGCCGACGACCGTCATGCGGGTGCGCACGCTTGTACCGTTCATGGTGAATCGCTCCGGGAGCTGTCAGATCTCGGTGGCCACTCTTTGAGACTGCGCCTGCGTCCACGACGCTGGAGCATCGCAGATTGTCACGACGACGAAAAAAGGGCCGCCACGGGCCCGATTCCCGTGGCCGGCCGCAAAGATGATTGTTAGCCCTTGCCGCAGGCTGGCAGTTCTGGGTGGTCTTTGCAGTTGCAATCTTTCTTCTTGTTTGGCGGATCGGGGCCGATGAATCGGTCTTCTTCGTGTCCAGACGTGGGAGACCCGTTTGCGTCCAGGTGCCCGTTGTTCGAGAAGATAAGTATCGGGGGGTTGCTCGTGTCGACCCCAACATCGACGCCCGTGTACGGATTGCTGGCTGACCCGGTGGCGTGGCAGATGACTCCCTTCGTGCCGTCGTCATTTGCGGCGGTGCTGCCGCCAGACGCGCCACTTGGGGACGTCGGGCTGGCAGGTTCGCCACTGCATGCCACCATGAGGATACAGGCGGCAATACTCAGGGTCCCGGCGACCACCAGTCGATGGGCGGTCCCGACTCTCGTTGGCGTACTCATCTCCGCTCCTCCTTGAGATTGGATTGTCGAATTGCGCGCAACTTGCAACTCGGCGGCCAAAGCTGCGCTCGATACTTCGACAATGTGAGGATTCATAACGACTGTTAATGAAAGGACATGCTCCTCGTAAGCACGCCGGGGAGAAGGAATGCCAGTACGATCGACTGATCGTTGTTCCGCACGGAGGCCGACTTTGAACGTCGCAAAGGCCGACTTTAGCTCCGGTCAGTCTCAACGCTCGGGCGGACGATCGATCTGCGTGGTGCGGCCGTTCTGGATCCGTTTGATCTGTTCCTCGACGGTGCCAACAGCGCGGTCGTCGTGTGCACGCCGAAGTCGATCCCGAAGAGCCGTATTTCAGCGGCCTTGAGTTTGGGACGTCCAGCCTCGCGTTCGAGTCGGCGGGGTCAGACTTTTTCAGCCTTCCTTCACGACTCCTCGTCCCCGCGCCTGCTACCGTTCAACGATGGACCGAAGACTACGTGTCGCACCTATAAGGCGACAAATCGTTGTGTTGACGCTCCTCGCAGCGGCGTCGCCTTCAGTCTCCGCAGAAAGAGAGCGACCCAACACATTCTCGATGCCCGGTTCGGTTCTCCTTTTCGGCAGTTATGACGATCTGCGCGTTGTTGAACCCGACCGCGAAATCCGGCTGAAAGCGCCTGCGGATGCCTGCGGCAAATACAACGGCGGTTATTTTGCGCCCCCAACCATTTCGCCCAGCGGCGATATCATCGCGTGGGGATTCTGCACGCGCTGGGATCAGACACGGCGTCAAAATCGGGCGAGGTTCGCTTTGGGCCTCTATTCAGTCGCAAACGAGACGTGGCAGATCTACGGAGATTTCGATCGCATCGAAACCGCCACGTTTTCTCCTACCGGCTCCAAGATCGCCTTCCTGGCCTATCACGACCACAAGGCAAGGCTCTTTATCTTTGACGTAACGACGAGAACGTGGGCCGATGCGCCCTACCCGAGAGCGGGCATCGGGACCAAAGCGAGCATGGCGTGGTCACCGGATGAAACGCGTTTGGCGGTGGAGATTCTACGGGGAGGACTTATCTACAGTCCTCAGATGTCGGACGCTGACGCGAACCGAAATCCGGTCATCGGCGTGCTCACTCTCACAACCGGAGAACAGCAAATCTTTGGCGAAGGGTTCCAACCCTCTTGGTCGCCGAATGGAGAATGGATCGCCTACTACTCGCCTGATGGGTCCACGCTCCTGATGATGCACGCGAATGGCTCCGGCCTGAAGCCCGTAAGCCGGTTGAGGCAAGACTTCTTCTCGTATGGCAGCTTCGCGGGGGCTCCAGTCTGGTCTCCCGACAGCAAACAGCTAGTGGTGACCGTCTTCCGCCACGAAACACGGCTTGACATCGTGCTGATCGACCTTGCCAGCGGCCGCGCGATCACGAAGCTCAAGAAAGTGGGTGTAACCCCCTACGGTTGGGTAGCGCAACCCGTCCGGTGATGACGGCCGTAGCATGGCGTTCGTTGGCAGCAGCGGTGCTTTGCGCAAGGCCGATGTTGCTTACGTCGCAGTTCGTGTCCTACCGCACAACCTCGCGCACCGGCGCACCAACGTGTCGCGAAAATTGCTCACTGCGTCGATCTGATCGCGCAAGGCTTGCGCGAGCTTGAGGAGGCCCTACAGAAGTTGAACGTGGCACTCACCAACGGACAGGGCAGAAAAACGGGCACACCTCAGGCAAACACTCCCGCCAACGAAACGCAGTCCGCCTAAATCTCCTAAGAATTCTTGGTGCCGGAGGTGGGAATCGAACCCACACTCCCCGAAGGGAACGGGATTTTGAGTCCCGCGCGTCTGCCAGTTTCACCACTCCGGCACAGGGATGGTAACGATCAGTATATCAACACGTTTTGCCCGTTTCCGCCTGAACCGTCGCCGTGGAATCAGGCCGACACGACCCCGGCGATCTCTTTTGCTTCGCTCGGGTGTGGCACGTTGCGGCAATCTTGCGGCGAGCGCCTGTCGGGTGCACGATTAACGTCCGGTGAGGACGAAGACCCTGTAGTCTTCGTCGCTTTCAGATGCATTGAACTCACGCAAAGGAGTCGTCGCGTTCCGGAACTGCTCTGCCTCGGCGGCGGTCCACGAGAACACTTTCCCGTACATGTATTTCTGCTCGCCGTCGCCGCCATCGAGATTAATGGGCGCAAGCACGATGAGCACGGGGTTAGTTGACCTGGCTCTGAGGTCGCGCGCGGCCTGCAACAATTCGCCGAGCGTGAGGTGCGATTTTGACGCGCTCGTCCAGGACACTGTTGTCCCGAACCGCCCCTCTCGCGGAAAATAAATCTGGTTGCCCGCGTAGTACGGCAGCGACTCGGCCGTAAAGTCGGGCTCCGGTACGATCACCGCGCTCTGGAATTCCGGCGACTGGCGCAAGAATTCGCCAAACGCCTTGCTGGCGCTCCTCGTGCCGGTGATGTCGGCCCACACCAAACGGGGTGTTCGACCCAGTTGAGTCAGTACGAGGACCAGCACGGCGCCGTAAAGACCGCCTCGGAACACCCAACCCCTGCTGCCGGACCACGTTCGGGTCGGCATTGAATCGACGTAAACCCAGTAAAGAAATACAAGCAATACGAGATGGAGCCCCTGATGCCGGTACCAGCCTGGATACACGACTGCGAAGAACACGCCAAAAATCAGCTGCGCCGTCAACGCCGTCAGCAGCAGATTTGGACGTCTGACCAGGCCGAGAATTGCGCCGTACAACAGCAGCACGGCAAGCTTCGGACGCAGCCACGAGGGGACGAGCTCGGAGAACGTCAGATCCGGTCTGAGCACGGCCCCTCGAAGCGCAGGCACGAGTTCGCCGATGGTTTCCGATCCGCGTGCCGGCGTCAGGATCGTGTTCCCGCTCGGCATGGCAAAAACGAGGCAGAGCAGAACGCCGGCACCCACGGCCCCCAGTGGCAGGTAGCGCGCGAATCCAACCGGGACAGCGCCCTTGCGCTGATCGGCCACGATGTCCCAGGCCCACGCGGCGGCAACGAGGCACGTGAGCATCGCGGAGTGCACGTTGGTATTAGCCAGCGAGGCGAGGACGAACCCCAGGCGAAGCGGATGCGTCGTCCGCGTTCGGTACAGGATGGCGGCGAGAAAAAACAGCAACATGCTGATCCCGTAGTTCCGCGCCATCACGGAATACTCGAACAGGGGGAGCGCGCTGAAGATAAAGACGCACCGCAGCCATAAGGGGAACGGTGCGAACCACATGAACACCGCCACCGCAGCGAAGCCGATCAAGACGCTCGTGATCGGCAGCACCAGCGGCGTATCTACGATGGACGTACCGAGATAGAGGAGCACGTACCAGAGGACCGGATGTCCGTCGTCCCTAATGCGCTCGTGTAGATCCAGCGGCGATGTCGCGGCTCGAGCGAGAGTGAACGCGCGCACCTCGTCACGCCAGTACTCGTGCCTGGTCGTGGTAAATACGACCAGAGCCAGCCAGATGGCGAGGACGACGAAGGTGATGATTGCAGAGCGTGAGGACGGAACTTCCCGGGTCGGGCTCAGTTGATCGTTCCCCTCGTGGGAGGTGACGCTCATCTTTTTCATTCCCCAGGAACCGCGCGCCGAACCATTCTATCGTCAGGTGTTCGCCACCCGATTACCGCTCGGCTGCGACACGTCGGCAAGTTTCCCGAACTCGTTCAACGGTATAGCAGGCATGTCGACGAGCCAGAAAGACTAGGAAGACTCCGTACAGGAGGGAAAAGATCAGTATACGGCCGAAACGCGGCGGTCTTTGTTGGCGCGGTCAATGAGGACTCGATCTCTGCCTTCAAATCAACCACGGGTCCGTTGAACAGCACCGCAATCGGCACGCGCTCGTTCCAGGTGACGCCGCGCGGATACACGGCGATGAGGTCCCACAGGATTCCCGAGCGCTCGCAGCACTCTTCTTGCGGCTGCGGCGCGCGTCGATCGGCCGCGAGTTTCTTCGCCACAACGTGATCGGGATCCCAATACTGCCGCGCTCGACCGTCGGCAATGAGGTTCATCGCGAACGTCGACGGCGGAGACCAGTCGGTCGACAGGATCGGCTCCCACACCACGAAGACGCGCGCGGGGACGTCGGGATACTTCTTGAGAATCGAGGCAACTGCGGAAGACCCCCGCAGACAGGTGGTTCACGTCGGCGCCAAGAGGAGGACCAGTCGAACGGAGTCTTGCGCCGTGTTGAAGTCGGCGCGCAGCGTTTCGAGTGACCCGGCATCGAGGTGAACAAGGGCAGGCTGCCCCTTCGGGGCGACGTGTGTGCCGAATTGCCGCTGGCCGAACAGCGCCACCGCGACGACGACGACGAGAAGGGCGATCCACCATCGCGTGAGCATCTTCACAGCAACCACGCGGCGATCATGGCCGCGATAACCTGCGGAAACAGCGCGACGAGCACGACGATGGTCGCCGAGATCGTCAGGATGGCCACCGATCCGCGTTTACGTGTCGAGCACTGACGCTGCGCGCGGTTCAGTTGGAACAGGCCAACCGCCAGCAAGACGCCCGACGCGAACAGGAACCACACGCGGTGCTCCGCAACTACGGCGGCGAGGCTGGCGGTTGCCGCCGCAGCTGCGATGCCGACCGGCAGACAGCAGGCAAGCGTCGCAAGCGCTGTGGCGGCGGCCGCGACGGGCGCGATCTTTTCGCCGTGGTTCACAGAACACATTGTAATTGCTGATTGCTGATTGAACGGCAGAAGAATGTCTGGCACGCGTTCTTACATCAGCATTCACCAATCAACAATCAACAATTTCAGGGTATCGTGAGAGCCGGTGTTTGTTGCGCTCGGCCATCGTGACTTCCGGCTTCTCTGGGCCGGTCTTTTCCTCTCCTTCATCGGCACCTTCATGCAGGCGGCGGCCATTCTATGGCACGTGTCGCTGCTCGTGCCCGAAGACCAGCGCGCGCTGGCGCTCGGACTCGTTGGACTGGTGCGCCTCGGTCCGGTGCTGACATTCTCGATGATCAGCGGCGTCGCCGCCGATGCACTGAATCGGCGCCGCCTGATGCTGGTCACGCAATCGCTGATGGCGATCCTCGCGGGGCTGCTTGCGATCACCACGCTCCATGGGCTCAACAGCGTCTGGCCAATCTATCTGTTGGCCGGCATCGCCTCGGCCGCCGGTTCATTCGATCTGCCCGCGCGCCAGGCGCTCGTGCCGACGCTGGTGCCGCGCGAGCATTTGCCGAACGCCATCAGCTTGAACACCATCGCCACGCAGACCGCGTCGGTTGTCGGTCCAGCGTTCGGCGGCCTCATGATCGCGCATGTCGATGTCGGCTGGGTGTATGCGGTCAATTCAGTTTCGTTCCTGTTCGTGATCGGCGCGCTGCTGCTCATGCGGAAGGGGCAGGGGACGTCGCATATCAATGGCACGGCGGAATCAAATCGCGGCAATTTTACTGTTGCGGCAGCGCTCGACGGCCTCCGGTTCGTGTTTCGGCAGCCGTTGATTCGCTCAACGATGCTGTTGGACTTCTTCGCGACGTTTTTCTCGTCGGCAACCGCACTCTTGCCGATATTTGCCCAGGATGTGCTCGGCGTCGGGGCGCGCGGCTATGGCTGGTTATTCGCGGCGCCCGCGATCGGCGCCGTCCTCACCAGCGCCGTGATGGTTCGTGCCGTGGATGCGATCACGCATCGCGGCCGCGTTCTCATCTGGTCGGTGTTCGCTTACGGTGTCGCCACGGTGGTGTTTGGATTGTCGAAGAGTTTCTGGTTGACGTTCGGGTGCCTCGCGGTCACGGGAGCCGCCGACACCGTCAGCATGATCTTCCGCAATCTTATTCGTCAGCTCGAGACGCCCGATTACATGCGTGGCCGCATGATCGGCGTGAACATGGTCTTCTTCATGGGCGGCCCTCAGCTCGGTGAGCTGGAAGCCGGGCTCGTCGCCAACTGGCTCGGCCCGGTCGTCTCCGTCGTCAGTGGAGGAGTCGGGTGTCTGCTGACCACAGGCTGGACGGCCGCCCGGACGCCCGAGCTCCGCCACTACAAGGGTGACCCGCCGGCTGCCTTCGAAACGGCGAAGACCCAGGACATGAAGACGGCGGCGTTGCAGGATGTGCAGCCGCCGGCGACACCGCAGCCCTAAGAGGGCGGCAGGTCGCTGCTCCAGCTCGTGTACTCGATCTTCCAGGACCCGTTCATGTTGCGGAAGATGAAGAGGTACTTGCCGCGGTCGGGCACCGTGCCGTTGGTCATCGAGTACGAGCCGCTTTCGTAGGCAAGCGTGCCATGTCCCGACACATCGGCTGGCGTGATCTTGAGGTCTTTCGATCCGCCGTTCAACAAGCCATCGTAGAACTGCTTGAGCGAATCGCGTCCGCGCAGCAGCGGTTTGTTCGGCGGCATGAAGACAGAGTTTTCCGTGTAGAGCGTAAGAAGTTTGTCGACGTCTTTCGCATTGAACGATGTTTCAAGCGCCGATGTCACCGAGCGTATCGCCTGCTGATCGGGAATTCCAAACTCCGCTTCTTGCTTTCCGCCACACGCACTTGCGCTCAGGCACACGCTCATCGCGACGAGCGTTGCCGTCAGTACCCTCTTCATAGCATCCTTTCCCGTTTCGTCCGCCTGAATGATCGTTGAGATTGAGACGAAATTCTTGCGCCACATCCGATGTGCTGTCAATGGCTCTAATGCGCCTTCTGGTGTCCGCGTTCATCCGTGTTGATCGGTGGCCGAACTTCCGTGTTCATCCGTGTTCATCCGTGGCTAACTTCCATGTTCATCCGTGTTCATCCGTGGCTTATAATCCCGCCTACACGTGGGCAAACTGCATGTTGTCGTTCTGTACGATCGCTGGGAAGAACCAGAGGAGGCGGATGCTCCCGCCAACGACAAGGCGCCGCTGACGCGCACGCTCGACAAGAAGGAAGTCGAGGACGAGGTCGCCGAGGCGCTTGGCAAGCTCGAACACGAAGCGACTCTCCACGTGCTCGACGGTTCGACGAAAAGTCTGCATGCTCTGGCGCGAATGGACTGCGATCTGGTCTTCAACCTGGCGGAGTCCTTCGGTGGCAACGATACCGCCGACTACTGCATCGCGGCATATCTGGAAATGCTCGAGAAGCGCATTACCGGAGCCGGGTCGCGGGGCCTTCTTTACAGTCAGGACAAGGCGGTCGCGAAGAAAATCCTGGAATTCCACGGCATTCACACGCCGGTCTTCGCCCGTTCGTTCCGGGGGCGGCTTGATTTCTCGCACGACCTGGAATTCCCGGTCATCGTCAAGCCGGCGCGCGAGGATGGATCGATCGGGATCGAATTCAACGCCGTGGTGTCGTCCATTCGTGAGCTGATGGAGCGGATCGATTGGCTGCACGCCAATTTCGATTCACCCGTGCTCATCGAGGAGTACGTCGAAGGGCGTGAGATGTACGTTGGCGTCATTGGCAACGACAACCCGGCCGCGCTTCCGGTCATAGAGTTGGATCTCTCGAAACTTCCCGAGGGCAGGCCTCGGATCGCGGGAGCGGAAGTGAAATGGGGCAAAGGCACGCGCGCGTATCGCGATACGAAGTCTGCGGTCGCCGAAGATTTGCCCGAGGAAACAGTCGCGTTACTCCAACAGACGGCCGTGGCCGTGTTTCAGGCGCTTGAACTCCGCGACTACGCGCGCATCGACATGCGACTGCGTCCGGATGGTCGCGTCGCGGTCATCGAAGCGAACCCCAACCCATGGCTCGCGTCGAAGGCGGAGTTCGCGATGGCAGCGCGGAAGTCCGGCCGCAACTACACGCAGTTGATCGAGGAGCTGGTGGATCTGGCGATGGCGCGCTACAGCTAACGGAGACGACCTCACTTATCCACGTAGATCGGCGTCACCTTCTCGCCGTCAATCTCCAGCGCCGACGGGCGCCCCCCCGGATAAAACTTCCCGTTCAGCATACCGGTGTCGATGAGATACAGCGTATTGCCGAAGCGCGTCGTGATTTGACCAGACGGCTGGGGTGTGTGTGCGGTGACGAACCGTTTGACCTTGTATTTCTTCAGCAGCGCCGGCATGCGCTCGCTGCCCTCCTGATCGGTCCAGGTGCTGTAGCCACGGAACCAGAGTGGCCCGTTGGGGTTCAGGATGGCGGAGGCGTCGATCTTCAGGATTGGGAGAAGGAGCTTCGCCTCGTTCACGTCCTCTTCAGTGAGCGCGTCGCGTTTCCGCTTGGCGTCCAGCTTGGCCCATTCGTCCTGCGCGGCTCTTGCGATTTCGCCGAGCGTTGAAAATGGCGCCGCGAGGTCGTGCTGCTGAAGCCAGCGAAATCCGTCTTCGAACTCGGTCAGTTCCTTGCGGACACGTTTGTTGATGTTGTCCACCGACTCGGAGGTGAAGTCCAGGTTGATCCCTCCGTGCATGAAGATCGTGTCGCCAACGTCGGCGATGATCGGCTTGGAACGCAGCCATTTTCCGTAAGGCGCGCTCGCACTCAACGCTTCACGGTATTCGACGTAGCCCAGCGGATGCGCCGCCATCCATTCAGCCTTGTCGATCGCCGAACCTCCGGCAATCTTTGACGCGGTCTGGAAGGCGTCCTCGCGCTTTTGTTCGGACCGGCCGTCTGCGAAACGCCGGTACAGGTCCGGCGCGACATCGCGCGTCTCGCCGATCAGATTCATCAACTCATGGTTGCCGAGAAGCGAATGCACCCGGCCGCCGGCGGCAGCGGCCTGCGATTCGAGCGCCATCAACAGATCGAGAATCTGCCGAACATCCTGTCCGCGGTCGAGAAGATCGCCGGTCTGGACCAGGATGGCCGTCCCCCCCGTCCAACGTTTCTGCGCATCGATGAGGCCTGTCTTCTGCAGGATTGAAGCGAAGGCATCGCCCGCCCCGTGCACATCCCCGACCGCAACGATACGGGGCGCCGGCGCGGCGCGGAGGGTGGCCGCCAGGACCAACGCCAGAAGCGCCAGGCCACCTAACCAACGTGAAATCGGCGAACTACTTGATGAAGACATTCGATTCGCCATTGGCTGCGACGAGTTTGTCGATTTCAACCTTCATCCGGTCTCGCCGCGTGAGCATCGCTCGAATGCTTGCCTTGTCGACCCAGTTGGAGAGAGCTGCCGTCAATTTCGCCTCGTCGAGAGCCTGAATCCGCTCCCAGAATTCACGATCGACGCTCTGCATCTTCACCGCCATGTCCTTGTCGGTCAGAAACGCGCGCGAATGATCGATCAGATACAGGTTCCAATCGTCGTCGACGAGAAGGTTGCCGGCATTCCGATCTTTGTTGCAGATGAAGTTGTCGAACATCTTCATCCGTGAAACCTGGCGGACCCATTTCGCGGGCTTGGGCTTCGGTTCCATTTCCTTCCACGAGTGGATCGGCTTGAGCCACAGGATGGCGGCGGCCGTGTCGCGATTCCATTTTTTCTCGACGGCGACAGGGACCATCCCCATGTCCAACAGCTTGTCCAGTTCGTACGCCGCAATTTCCGACTTGTAGCTTTCCCAGTACCCCGCCGGGCGGCCCGGTGGAAGGATCTTCCACGCGACGCTCTCCACCAGTCCGCCGGACTTGAAGTACGCCCGCTTCGGATGCGTCACTCCAATCGGCACTTCTTCGAAGTGATCGATTGGTGTGTCCCGGATGTACGCCTCGAACTCGGTGTTCCGGCCGGCCCATATTCTGGCTGACGGCGATGCCGCCGCGGCCTGCGGCGACGCGGTGAGAGCGGAAGTCGCCGGTACCTGGCGAGCAGCCAGGAATGGAACCATTAGGACGATCAGAAGAACGACGGATCGATTTCGCATTTAGCCTCGCCAGCGGCGGCTCAGATTGAAAGGAAGCGTGAAGCTTACTTTATTTTCCACAGGTAGAGAGTCACTTCATCGCCACGAGCGCTGACGAACTGGTCAACCGCGTCGGCCGGCCAATCCCGCCCCATGCTGAACGCATGGGACACGATTCGCGCCCCCGGTTTGAGTTGCTGCATTAACATCGGCCGCAATCGTTCGTTTGACGAGGACAGCAGATAGAGGGTGACCACGGTTGCCTTGGACAGATCGGCGGTCAGGACATTCTGGACTCGAAAATCGACCAGCCCGTCGACGCCTGCAGCTTTTGCGTTTGAGTTCGCGACTTCAACGAGTGCGGGATCGATGTCCAA
>Ga0105249_10002633_pt1 | contig 15534 bp, 15 predicted proteins | sample KBSS44metaG_FD_81522 | JGI IMG/M metagenome (GOLD analysis project Ga0105249, IMG submission 81522) | Switchgrass rhizosphere microbial communities from Kellogg Biological Station, Michigan, USA - KBS S4-4 metaG | ecosystem: Host-associated > Plants > Roots > Rhizosphere > Soil | place...
ACACTGAATGGAAATGTATTCTTTGACTATCGCCTGAAGAATGGAAATGGCTTTGAGCTTTCACTCGGTACACCATTTATTGTAAGAGATCAGCGGCCGGACGGATTGACAAGAAAGATTGTAGCAAGTTTGGAGTACCAGTTTAGCTTTTAAGAGCCCTCATACCAAACAGCAGGCAAATATAAAGCGTGCACGAAATAATATTTGTTTATCCATTGGTGGTTACCGGTTGCCCGACTGGCACATTTTCTGAGTCATTTATTTAAAACATTTTTATGTCAGACAATGATCAATTCGTGATCATATCGACTGTATTTAGTCAGAATGGTCATATACCGCCGCAGTACACTTGTGAAGGAAAAAATATTAATCCGCCATTGATCGTTAAAAATATTCCGGATGGCACAAAAACACTTGCATTGATAGTAGAAGATCCCGATGCATCGAGAGGAACTTTTGATCATTGGGTTTGCTGGAATATATCACCCAATGAAGCAATTACTGAAGGAAGCATGCCGGGTATTAATGGTACCAATAGTTTTGGTAAAACAGGATATGGCGGGCCTTGTCCTCCTTCCGGTGAGCATCGCTATTTCTTTAAAGTTTTTGCATTGGATGCCGAACTGGATTTGCGGGCGGGTTCAGGAAAAAAGGAATTGGTTGATGCAATGAAAGGACATGTGCTGGCTACTGCTGAGCTGATGGGGCTTTATGAAAAACATAAACATGCAGTAGCGGGCCGATGATCATGAAGATCAATCGCCATCCGAAATAGTCCAAAGAAATTATTATCATTCTATTCATTTCTTCAGATCAAAAATAACCTTCGCATTCTTTTGCTCACTGGATGAGATAAAAACCTCGTATCGGCTGGTTGCGGTGGTGACGATCATCACTGAAGTATTTGGTGGAATAGAACCTAAATTTTCAGCGACCATGATTATTTCATGATGGGGCTGAGACGCATCAACATTAAGAGTGATGGATATCGGTTTTTGTGAAAGACGCATCCGCGATCTTATTAATGTGTTATTGTGATAAATGCTAACCGTATCGCCATCTATTTCGCCATTATCATAAATATTAATTTTGATCTCACCGGCTTCGGTAACGATCTGCCTGACCAATGCATTTTCCCGGGTCTTTAATATCGTTGGGGTTGAGGCCACTATTTTATGATTTTGTCTTACAGCCGGGATTGTTTTTGAAACCGTATCCGCCTTCGGTTTCGTTACAGGTGTCAGTTGAATTTTTTTCTGTGCCAGCGATTCTGATTTTTTTGGTGCTGGTTTTGAAGCAGGCGATTTTTTTATCACCGGCATTATTTTGGGAACAACAGTTGACGGCTCATTTTGCTTTACACATTCGCGGAATGTGATATCGTCTAATGCAAAATCATTTCCGCATCCGCCCTGCATATTGTCGCTCATTACCAATAGCAAAGTTGATGTGGAAGCAGGCGTTGTAAAATAAGCAAGATGCTGGGCCCAGCGCGGCTCTCGGATTCTTGGCAGACTGCCGGTAACAATATTTGCGATGATCTTTCCTTCGCTTGTTTCCAATCGGATATTCAGCATCGGTAATAATGGAAAGGGACATTTCTCTGTGGGCTTGCAAAGATTCATCAGCCAGAGACCGAGTTCATAGAGGGTATTACTCTTCAATCCGGTAATGGGGATACGAAAAAATATACCTTCACGCGGCGCGGCATTTACCAGCAACATATTGCCATCCTTATCACCGGGAGTATGATCTTCCGAAAGCGTATGCCAATCGTCATCAAAACAAGCGCTGGTATACGAAGCAAATGAATAATATCCATCACCAGGACATGAATGGAGAACCCGTCGATAATTGGAAAGATCACCGTAATTCGGGTCATCCACATTACCTGTGCCAAAATGAATGGTGAATTGCGGCGGCTTAAAGATACAATTGGCCGGTTGCGCTTTCGATAGAAAAGCGAAGGAAAGAAAAATGAATATGAAACCAAACTTCTTCAAGGTCCCATGCACTTTACTCTTAAAGCTACTACAAAATGGCAGCAGTTTTCAAGTGATGGTATGGAAGGTAAAATTTTTTAGTGCGATGGGGATCATTCTGCGTCCGGCACGTCTTCTAAACGATAATAAATTTTTAACCCTCTTTCTTTTGCTTTTCTTACATCTTCGTCGGCTCCTTTGGAGGCGCCATCCAGTCGGAGCACAGCATCACATTTTTCAAGCATACGATGGGCAACGGGATATTGTATTTCTTCCCATATTGTATCACCGGTTTCTTTTGAACCTGCCAAACGAATCAAGGGCAGGGCCATCCATTCGCCAATAAACGGAATATGTCCTTTCCGGAATAATGGCAGGGCCACGGATTCAAGCTTGTCAAGATTTTGTTTCATCAATCGGAGGTCATCATTGGTTCCGCTCCGGTAAGGACCAGCAATAAGTATTAACATGAGTTATAATTTTATTGCAAAACAAGAAAGAAAGCTGCACACTCAGCTTAAGGTAGCTTAAGAAATTTTTCGCTGCACTTTCTTTTTACGGATGGCACTTAAAAATTCAGGGGTGATGCCCAGGTAAGAGGCGATCTGTTTTTGTGTTACGTGTTGCACAATGCCGGGGTATTTATCCATAAACCGGTCATAACGTTCTTCTGCTGTTCGTGTAAGGTTTTCTATGGTGCGTAGCTGTTCCCTTGTATAAGCATTTTGCATCAGTATCCTGAAAAACCGTTCAAACTTTGGAACTGCAGTAAATAATTTATCAAAATTATCGCGGCTTAACTGGAAAATACAACTGTCTTCAATGGTCTCGATATACATCATTGCCGGTTTTTCATTGAGGTAGCAATACATATCTGTTACCCACCAATCGGCTACGGCAAACATAATGGTTGATTCTTTTTCATCCTTGTCCAGGCAATAAGACCGTAAAGCGCCGGAGTGAACATAGATTAATTGTTTACAGGATTGTCCTTCGGTAAGAACGATTGTTTTTTTAGGAACTTCTTTATAAGAAAGAAGAGCAGTAAAATAATTGGTTTCTTCCCTGGTGAGGGAAATATGTTTGGCAATGCTTTTAAGTATCAGCTCATCTGTCACGGGCGAATCTTCACAATTAGATGTCTTCAAAAGTAATTAACTTTTGGTCGAATGCTTTAGACCTTTAGTCATCCAAATGACAGTGCTTGCGGCCAATCCTTTTTTTCTTTGCATATAATGATCCAGCATGAAAATATTCTTTGCCCTCTTTGTGGCGACAAGGTTGATAAATTACTGTACTGTTATCATATCGATCATGAAAAAAATAGTGCTGCGAAAGATCAGGGAGCATGACCGCTTAATGTCCCTCGAGGTCTTGTCGACAATAGGTTTACAAAGACCCTGAATAGTTTCCTCTCCCTCACCTCCAATCACCATTTATTGTTATTATTGCAAAGCCTTTCGGGCAGAATCTAACATCTAAATCGTTTCAATATGCCTCATTTGAAACATGTCTTCTTTATTTCTCTTGTACTGTGTTTCTTAAAATTGAATGCCCAAACCAAGAGTGATGAAAAATACCGGCCTCAAATTCATTTTTCACCAAGAGAAAATTGGATGAATGATCCAAATGGAATGGTATACCACAATGGAACTTATCATTTGTTTTATCAGTATTACCCGGACAGTAACGTATGGGGGCCGATGCATTGGGGACATGCGACATCCAGAGACATGATCCACTGGCAGCATCAACCAATTGCACTTTATCCGGATAGTCTTGGTTATATTTTTTCTGGCAGCGCTGTTGTTGACATACATAACACATCCGGGTTTGGGGTAAATGGCAAACCTACCCTAGTTGCGATTTTTACACACCATGATCCAAAAGGAGAAGCATCCGGTAAAAATGATTATCAATATCAAAGTATAGCCTACAGCCTTGATGATGGAAAAACGTGGATCAAATACAAGAATAATCCCGTTGTAAAGAACCCAGGCATTAAAGATTTCCGGGACCCTAAAGTCATGTGGTTTGAAAAGGGCAAGAAATGGATCATGACGTTAGCGACTTTGGATCGTATAACGTTTTATTCATCAAAAGATCTAAAGAATTGGATGAAAGAAAGTGAGTTTGGAAAAAATGCGGGTGCCCGCGGCGGGGTTTGGGAATGCCCCGACCTTTTTCCATTAGACTATAATGGCAAAAAAATATGGGTGCTCATTGTTAATATAAATCCGGGCGGTCCGAATGGCGGATCCGCTACCCAATATTTTCTTGGCGATTTTAACGGAAAGAATTTTTTACCCTTCAGTACAGAAACTAAATGGCTGGATTATGGTCCGGATGAATATGCCGGTGTTACCTGGTTCCACACAAGTAACAGAAGAATTTTTTTAGGCTGGATGAGTAACTGGAGCTATGCCACAGTTGTCCCTACTGAAACATGGAGAAGCGCAATGACTATTCCACGGGAATTAAAAATTATGAAAGTAAATAATGAAATGTTCGTGATCTCAACACCTGTAAAAGAGATTGCAACGATCAGCTCAAAGTCGATCGACATTTCAAAAAAAATACCCGGGCTTAATTTCCCGGGAGTGATCGATCTTGAAATGGAAAAAGCTGAAGATTTTTCGGTTGCAATTTCCAATGATCTGGGTGAAGAACTTTTAATCGGCTACGATAAAACAAAGAATAGGTATTTTATTGACCGCACAAAGTCAGGCAATATAAATTTCCACAAAGAATTTCCTGCTCAACATTTTGCACCGCGGCTAACTAATAATCCCAAAATAAAAATTTCTTTGGTTATAGATGTCAGTTCTGTTGAGTTATTTGCTGATAATGGATTAACAGTGATGACGGAGATATTCTTTCCAAATAAGCCATATGATCATGTTCGCCTTGAATCAGCCAGCCAGACCCCGGCGAAAATGAAGTACATCAAATTGAACAGCATCTGGAAATGATTATTATTCTTTTACCTACCTTCAAGCAGCCACAAAAGCAGAGTGAGTTATCTAGCGCAATTCTTTTATCCTTGTTCGTCATCCAAATGACAGTGCTTGTGGCCAATCTTTTTTTCCTTTGCAGATAATGTCTCAGCATGAAAATATTGTTTGTCCTCTTTGCGGCGACAAGGTTGATAAATTACTCTACCGTTATCATATCGATAATGAAAAAGTAGTGCTGCAAAAGATCAGGGAGCATAACCCAGAATGGACCGAGCATGACGGCGTATGCAGCCGCTGCGTGGAGTATTATCATACCGAACTGGCGATGGAGCAACGGTTATTACCGGAAGTAGGACCTTATTTCCCGGTAAAAAGCGCTGATGATTTTATTATTCTGCCAACGCCATTACGGCTGGATGCGGATGCTCGGTTTACAGGCAAGGGAGTGACGATCTGTTTTATAGATAGCGGGTTTTATCCACACCCTGATCTGACTGCCCACCGTAATAGAATAAAAGCAATAATAGATATTACGAGCAATCAGAGTGCAACTAAAGCCTCTCCGCCAACTGGCGGAGGAGGTTTGGTGGGGGCTTGGCACGGTACGATGACATCGGTGGTATGTGTGGGTGATGGCTATGCCTCCGGCGGATTGTACAAAGGAATTGCAAGTGACGCGGAGCTTGTATTGTTGAAAGTGATGAATGAAGCAGGGCACATAACAACGGAAAATATTGTAAAGGCTTTGCAATGGGTTCTGAATAACTATAAAAAATATGATATACGCATTGTGAATATGAGCCTGGGCGATGATGCAGCTATATCCTATAAACAAAGTGAGGTTGATCAGTTGGCGGAGCAGTTGGTTGAGAATGGAATTGTGATAGTTGCTGCCGTGGGTAATGATGAGCATGGCGCTATAAAACCTCCGGCCAACTCACCTCATGTAATTGCTGTAGGCGGAATCGATGATGAAAATAACCTTAGTGATGCAGCCGGTTTGTATCACTCAGCTTATGGCGCTACCGTAGATGGATTGATGAAACCTGAACTATGTGCCAATGCCATCTGGATCGCAGCGCCAATATTACCGGGAACAAAAGAACAACACGAGGCAGAAGTATTGTATGGATTGATTAAGCTGGGCAATAATGATCTGCTGAATGTAATTAGTAATGTGGGAAAGATTGATAATATCGTCCTGGACGATGCTGTGTTTGCATCAAATGATGTAACTTTTATTCGTGAAGCAATTATTCGGCGTATACAAAGCTGTAAATATATTTCGCCGCATTATATGCATGTGGATGGAACTTCGTTTGCAGCGCCAATCGTTTGCTCCCTGATCGCACAAATGCTGGAAGCGAACCCGGAGTTGACACCGGCTAATATCCGTGAAGTTCTTTTCAGTACTGCGAAAAGAATTGATGGCTGGCCGGCTGAGCGGCAGGGCTTCGGCGCTATTCGTCCGCGTAAAGCTTTATTGAAAGTTTTAAAAAGAGAAACGATCCTGAAAGCCAATGCATCGCCATTTGTGAATCAGCAGAAGACCGCAATTGAGTTTTATATGCAGAATGATTGTGCTTCGCAGATCTCACTGGTCGGAAGCTTTAATCAATGGGCATCGGATGTGTTGTTGCTGGAACCGGGCCGTAATGGTTTATGGAAGATCGCTATCCCGATGTTACCCGCCGGTCAGTATAAGTATAAGTTTTTTGTAGATGACAGAATGTGGGTGGAGGATTTTGATAATCCTTATCGTGAGCCGGATGGATTTAGCGGGTTTAATAGTTTGCTGATTGTTGAGAACTGAAATCGTGAATGGTGAATAGTGAATTGCTATATATTAATCGTTAATGGGAATAGCTGAAATAATATTAATAATCGTTGCATTGTACCTTTTGTTAGGTGTTGTATTCGTTATTCCTTTTTTAACAAAGGGATTGACAAAGGTGGACGAAGGAGCACATGGGGGGACAATTGGATTTAAAATAATTATTATACCGGGAGTGATTGTTTTTTGGCCGGTACTTTTAAATAAATGGATGAAGGCGAGTCGTGAATCGTGAATCGTCAGTCGTGAGTGCCATCCTCAATTTGTACTCACGGTTCACGTCTCACGATTCACGATTGGCGATTCACGAGTGACGAAAAAAATAATCAATGATCAAACCACTTCGAAAAAGACATTTACAAATTTGGATACTGTGGGCGGTATTGCTGCCTGTAGGGATCATTGTTGCATGGATGGCAGTGCCAAAGAAAGTAACACAGGAATTGCTGCAGCCACCGGCAAAGACATCAAATGTTCAAATAAGTTCAGTAGATACTTTAAACGCTAAATAAAATGAGTGTTGGATACGCAGCAGTCGGCTGGAACAGGCAAAAGAAACTCTATGACTGGTTCATATTTGGATTTTGTGGGTTGTACTTAACCACATTTGTTATACTCACTGCTGTCTTTAATCCAACTTATACATTTGAAACAGTTGTGATCCGTTCTACTTCCACGCTGGCCGTTTTATTGCTGCATGTTATATTAAGCATCGGGCCGCTGGCAAGGATCAACAAAAAGTTCTTACCATTATTATACAACCGCAGGCATTTGGGTGTAACCATGTTTTGCATTGCCGCTGTGCATGGCGTATTCAGTATAATGCAGTTTCATACGCTGGGTAATGTCAATCCATTTGTTTCTTTATTTACTTCCAACACAAATTTTAATTCTGTTTCGGAGTTTCCATTCCAGGCTCTTGGGTTCTTTGCTTTGGTCATTTTCTTTCTCATGGCTATTACCAGTCATGATTTTTGGTTGCATAATCTTTCACCAAAGGTTTGGAAGGCGCTGCACATGTTTGTCTATTTAGCTTATGCATTAATTGTGATGCATGTAATGCTGGGAGTGATACAGTATGAAACACATCCGGTGTTTGTCATCCTGGGTTCAATTGGTGCAGCGTGGCTTATCACATTGCATTTAATTGCCGGTATCAAAGAAGTAAAAAAAGATAATCAAAGATTTGACCCTGCTGTGGAAGGTTTTGTTTATGTATGTAATGCAAATGAATTTGAAGAAAGCCGGGCAAAAATATTTTGCATTGATAAAGAAAGGATCGCCGTTTATAAGCATGAGAACAAATTGTATGCGATCCATAATGTTTGCAAGCACCAGGGCGGGCCATTGGGAGAAGGAAAAATTTTAGATGGATGCATTACTTGTCCCTGGCATGGATATCAATATTTACCACAAAATGGACAATCGCCACCGCCTTTTAAAGAAAAGGTGAGTACGTATGATGTGAAGATCGGTGAAGGGAGAGTGTTTATTAATCCAATACCTTATACTGAAGGAACCGAAAGAATTGGGGCAATGATCAATTAACGGATTTTTATTGTCTCCGTAGGAGACAAATATTTATAGAATGATAAAAAGCGAACATTCAACTCCTATAGGAGTTGAACACCAAAAAGCAAAATTCTTTCTATAAAGATTAAACTCCTACGGAGTTTGATCGTGACCCAAAATGAAACAATATTAAAACCGTCTTTTATAAAAAAGGTAGGTATATATGATGTCAAGATCAGCGAGGGAAGAGTGTTTATTAAGATTTTATTGTCTCCGTAGGAGACAAATATTTATAGAAAAAAATTGACAGGATAAGATTCAACTCCGATAGGAGTTGAACAATCCAAAAGCTTTCTGTAAAGATTAAACTCCTGCGGAGTTTGATCGTGACCCAAAATGAACAACATTAAAATTAGGTGACGATGGATCAAAAAGAATTTTATATCGGTTGGATGGCAAAGGCGCCCAAATCATTTGCAAAGCTTACCAGGATTGTATTACTTATTCTTTTTCCCGCCGGGTTGATCGTCGCTTATTTGCTTTCTACTCATCAAAAGAAATTTTCTGCTGCCAATTTTGAATTTGGAAAAACAACGGAAGTAAAAGGTGTTTACTATAATAATCCGGTTCCGATGTTAAAAGTGATTGATAAAAATAATTTTTCCATTACTCTTCCATTAGTTGGTTATGGCAAGCATGGCGCTGAAACGGCTATCCTGGAACTGGAAAAAGAAAAAGGAGTTTCATTGAATGGAAAGGAAGTAACATTGAAAGGAACATTGATCTATGGTGATGGGAAGACATTGCTCCAAATAGACAAGAATGACAATCCGATTGTAAATATCGGCGGTGAATCTTCGGTTCAGTTACAACAAAAAGATCTTGGTACACAAACCATCCGGGGCGAGATCATCGATCCTAAATGTTATTTCGGTGTAATGAAACCCGGCGAAGGTAAAGTGCATCGTGATTGCGCCATTCGTTGTATACTTGGTGGTATTCCGCCGGTGTTGCATGTACAAAACGAAAAAGGAGAAAGCAATTATTACCTGCTTGTCGGGCCCAATGGTGAAAAGATGAATGAAGCTGTGCAGGATGTAGTTGCAGAACCAGTGAGCATCGAAGCGAAAGTTATGCAACAGGATGACTGGATCGTTTTATATACCAGTAAAGAAAGTATAAAGAGAATATCTTATTCTCAATTAAAAGATCCGGGTGCCAAAGCGTTAGCCTGTGCCTCAAATTGTATGAAGTAAACGGCTCCGGTATAAATTAGTTTCAGTTTTATATTAATGACTACAACTTCATTCCCCGTTTAGCAGCAATTTCGAACATGAATTTGAGGCGCACATTTTTAGAAAAAATAAAAGCAAGGTCTTCATCCGATTCAATATGAAACATTCCAACAATCGTATTTCTGAAATGGGTATTACCGGTGATAAGATCAATTCCAAATTCTTCGACTGATAGAATACCAAACTCTTCTACAAAAATCACATCAAAACCTTTTGCGCTATTCCCCGGTTTATGATACCGGAAAATGCATTTGTTCTGATCGGAGAAGGCAGTCTTCTTTTCAAACCCAAGCTTTTCCAGGTACATTTCGTTTATATCATAGACTTTTCTTTTATTATTTACATACGAGTTCCCGACCAATTTATGGATAGTACTTATCATAGCTTTTTATTATTTGAAGAGTATTATTATTTAAAGAAGGGAAATACGAGTGTATTTGATTTTTTATCAGAATAAACAACCAGGTAAAAAATGGCATTTACTGCAGTTATTTTAGCAGATATTTCATTATTACCTTCCTGCATATATACACTGCATGACTGGAGGGTTGCGCCGGTCTGATTGATTACTTTCCATTTTATATTTAGTGGTTCCGAAAGACTCAGTTTGAAGTTGACTTCGTTATTATTTATAGATCTGAATCCAGTTAATTTTATCCCGGGGCTGCTATTTTTAACTACTGCAATTGAACTAAATGATATAAAGCCGCCCGCTTCAGTCATTCTAAGTTTATAGTAATAATTCCCGGCATTCGAAATCTTATCAACATAATTATATAAACCATCGGCCTTGGAGGATCGTTCGGCAATTTCATAAAAATCGATGCCATCCCGGCTTTTTAACAGGGTATATTTTTCTGCTTGTTGAAACGGATCAACGCTCCAGCTGATGGCAACCGTTTCTGTATTTACTTTTTTTACTGTGAACGAATTCAACTTTGCCGGTAAAATTGTGCTTGCCAATTTTCCACTTGCCACTAAGGCCTGGTATATTTTGTTATTGGCTGATTGTGTAAGATGAATACCATCACCCGAGTCATATTCACTTTTAAGAATGCCACCTGACGACAAGCTATCCCAAACTCCATTAATATAAAAAGTGCTATACGCAGAGGCGAGCCAATTTTTAAAAGCAGTTTGATTGACAGTGCCTGACTTTGTGTAATCTTCAGGGATCAGGATATGGTATACAGTTGCCCCGGTAGCCTGTAGTGTGGAAACAAGTGTATTGTAATTCGTTTGCAACTCAGCCAGGGTGCCGCCAAAACGAAGATCATTGCTGCCAATGCATAATAAATATTTGTCAGCATTTAGCCTTTCCAACTCGGCCTGGCGTAAAAGCACATGTGTAACACGATCGCCTCCGCCCGCATTTATTATGGCAGGTGCATAAGAAATATTCAGTTGTGCCGCATACCTTCCGGAAAATGTATTTGTGAAATAGCCGGTGGTTTTACTATCACCTATTGTAACAATATTTGCACGGGCTATTTCATCACTTGTTATTTCAATATTCTGTAGCTGGTGTGTGCCTCCCAATTCCAGCAATGCAAAATGACTTGTGTTGGGAATTACGGGTGTGCTGCCATTGGAGGCAAATGTGTAGGCTATGGTTTTTGAGGAGCCCGATGTGATATTTGATGCGTTGAAAGTGAAAATGCTGTCGTAGAAAATTCCTTCGAGTTCAATGATATCATTGAGCGCTACTCCTATGGGAGAACTCCCGGTTGCCAAAATATTTTGATTAGATTGAAGGATGTATAATCCTCCAATTCCTGTATTCGTAGTTTGGATAAATCCCATTACGTCATTTTGTACGTATTGGTTCGCCGATTTTAAGCCAAAGCCGATCCCATATGAGTTGGCGGCCCATGTGATTATTTTAAACCTCAACTTGAATTTCCATTTTTCAAGCTTCGTATGATAGTCAGTAATATAAATAGTATTGTTCCAGTTATAGGTGGTGCTACTGCTGATATTTATAAAATTTCCATTTAATGTGGCAGTTGAATTTCCATTAGTAATAAAATCGGTTGTATTACTCCATGAATTTTTGGTATAAATAACACCCAAAGCTTCGGAAGAGGCCGCTGTTGGATAGTTGTTGTTGCCAAACAGATTAACGAAAGATAAACTCATGTAAAAGAAAACGAGCAATTTTTTCATATGGTGGATTTTTTTAAAAGAATGATGGATGGGGACTATTTTTTTATCATTTTTAAATTTTTTATACCGGTCTTTGTTTCAATCATTAAAAAGTGAATGCCTGCCGGAAGCGATCGTATATCTATTTCAGTATTGCTGGATCTATTTATTCTTTTTTCCAGCCGGCCGTTTCCGTCTGTTATAATGATCGTCAATGCTTCTTTCGCTTTTGAAGAAACAATAAAATAATCAGCTGCGGGGTTTGGGATGATCCATAGTTTTCCTTCGGTATTCGATTCCCACTTTATGCTTTTCACCTGGCTAAAAACGTAATTCCCATCTTTAGTCTCTGTTTTGACCCGATAATAGTTCAAGCCCTCTTTTGGAAACAGATCTGTTAAATCATATTTATTTGTTCTTTCGTTGGAATGTCCTGGTATCTTATTCCCGATGTCATCCCAGTTCACATTGTCTGTGCTGCGCTGAACAACGTATTTAATTGCATTGACTTCATTTGATATTTCCCATTTTAATAAAGTGCCATCTCCTTTTACTATTGCAGTAAAGTCGATCATTTTTACTTCAAGAGGCGTGCAAGTATTAAAAAAACCATACTTGCTAATAAGATAGGTCTCCACATCTGAGATCTCAGTTGAACTAAGTACCCGGTTATAAACAATTATTTCGGCAATGTCGCCAGATAAGAAGCAATAATTTTGTTCCGGTGCTCTTCCGCCGATTGATGTAGTATCATACATGAGCCTGCCGAATAATCCTGATGCGTTAACCGTAGACGGCGAGTTGTCGTAATTCATCGTATAACTTGACGGAGTTGATATGCTGCCGCCGTTATAGGTCATTGCAAGGATATTGCCATTATTGGAATAGCTAACATTATTGCCTGCTGCAGGTATCATTGTCCCACCCGAAATGCTTCCTGGTATATCGGCTATATAGGAAACAGGCATGTAAGAAGGATTATCGGTACCGAGGATTTCAGTATAAGTGTTTCCGGCGCCTTTTATTGATAACAAGGTCTGAGGTGTGTTAACCAGGAACGGTATCTTAAATACGATAAAAATTGTTTTAGGGCCAGCTGATTTGAGGGCACTGCTCATATAGGTGTGTCTTCCGATATCAAAACGTAAGGCTGGTTTACCGCAAAATGCATTGGACTGTACAACCAACTGTGGCCTGTTGCCAAAAACATGTTGCGTAAAATCATTTCCATTTCCGCTTTGATCCTTCCATACTTCTGCCAGCTGGCCATAGGGCGCAAGCGTAACGCCATTATCTTTGAAAACTTCCATGTCGGCTTTTAGCCAAAGTATATTGCCGGATGACGGGATCTGGCCGAATGCGAGTGACGATGCGATAAAAAAAATAAAAAGGGTAACAGGGTTTTTCATAGCAAGACTTTAAGTGATGAGCGGTCAAATTTAAACCGGGGTTGTGCTTTGGCTAAAGCTTTTTGAAAACTATAACTGCCGTAATGTAAAGTGGTTTACGTTATTGAAAATAGCATGCAGTAGTTTTACAATGTAGGATTACTGCAATGAATGACAAGTAAAAAAGAAGCGATACTAATAACTGTAAATATCCTTTAAGAGGCTTTTGCTCATTTCGATCTGTGTTCTGCCGTATTTGATCATGCCGGATGAGCTCATTTCTTTTAATAAGGTATGCATGAATTGACGTGATACGGAGAGTATATCTGCAATATCCGTAAGTGATAAATAATTATTAAGAATAATACTTTGTCCTGCATCTTCGCCTTCTACAAGTGCCCACTTTTGCAAGAGGTAAATTAGTTTTGTCCTTGTGTCATACCGGGTCCATATCTCGTATCGTTCTTTTAAAGAATTTAGTTTTGTACTAATAAGACCCGCATAGTTCAACGCAAGACGGTGATTATTTTCTAATAACGCTTTAAATTCATTCACACCGAAGCAATAAATGATCGTATTATTTACAAGTGCTTCGGCATATTCTTCGCCGAGGAAACCATTTAAAGAAATATTCCCAAACATTTCACCCGGGTACATGATATCCTTTACCGACTGAATATCATTTTTTACGCTGTTGGCAATTTTCATTTTGCCTTTTACGATGAGATAAACACGGTTTGACTGAAAGTTATTTATTACAATCCTCGTATTTTTTTTAAGGTTATGCACCTTTGAAATAGCATACACCCTGTTTAACTGGGTTTCATTAAGGCCTTCAAAAATGGATTGCTTTTTCAGGTATAAACTTGACATCTCTTCACTCATACTCAAAACATTTCAAAATTTCTCTGCTGTCAATTGGTTGAAAGGAACAGGTGGTAATAGTAGCTAATAGTTCTTTGATTATTTTTCGGTGGCAAAGCTATGAACTCAGTGTATTGGCTGATGTCAACTACTTTACATGCAGCAGCCGGAAATGTCTGAATAATGTAAAAAGACAGTTTAAAAATTATATTTATTTCAAATACTTTGATCGTTATCAAAAACGAAGTCGGCCTTGGCCTTTGGCTCGTCTATCTCAAAATGCAATCGCTGGGCCAGCTAATGATAAGTAGTATAATCATTGATCAATCTCTCCTCGTCAAGTTTTCCACATTTCGTCGAATAGCCCTCCGTTCACTCTCATAGCTTATTTGATTATTTCCCAATCCTCAATTTTGCCTCTTATTATTCTGAATAAAGGATGAGCAGAAAAGTTTGTAGTTGATTCAAGCAACAAATATTTTCCTCTGTCTCTTATTTTCAACTTTTTAAGAAGATGTTGAGCTTCATAGTTAATTTGTTCATGCGTTACCTTCAACTTAACTTGTTTTGATGCACGGCCGATCTTACTCTTGTCAAAATTGTAACCTCTTGCAACAGATTCTTTATGGATCTCAATGAGGTAATGCCGGATGGAGTTAACCGGGCTCTTTGTCTTTTTGAACCTGTTTAGCTGCGGATGATTGCGATAACCCTTTGTTTTATTTTCAAGGACAGTTTTTGCAAGTAATGCTTCCCGCCATAAAGCCACCAATCCTTTGGCATCAAGATAGGAAGGATGAATTGACCAAAGCCGCATAGCATTATTTGTCGAGCAGGTTCACGAATTATTATAAACTTTAATTACCGGTTCCCTTAATACAGCTGCCATATCCGAAGCATAAAAATAAATTATATCGGCAATTGCTTCCGGCTTTACCCAATTGTCAGGATCAGAGCCAGGTATTGCCTTGCGGTTCTGCGGCGTATCAATGGTGCCGGGCACTACAACTGTAATAACAACATTTGTTCCTTTTGCCTCATCGTTCATCAATTCTGCTAAGCGAAAGATAAGTGATTTACCAAGACCATAAGCAATCATTCCTTTTCCGCTTTTAGCATCAAGCCCGGGACGGGAACCGATAATAAAAATTCGCCCGTTGTTTTGTTTTAGCATTTGCATAAACAGTGGCCGGGCTATATTGTATGCCGTTTCAAAATTCAGTTTGTATTGTTTTGCAATATCACTTGTTTTTGTTTCAGCTACCGTGCCCATGGCAAATCCTCCAACAGTTAATACAGCAGCATCCACTGAACCGTATTTTGAAATAAGATCGTTCACAAATTTTGATGAGTCATCTTCATTCGCCAGGTCGACTACGATCTTTTCAAATTTATCAGCAGGAAAATCTAAAGGCACAGTGTCGTTAGGTATAATCGTACCGATCACTTTATAGCCGTTATCAATAAATTTTTTTACGACTGCCTGGCCCATATTTCCGGAGGCGCCCGTTACAATTGCGGTTTTCATTACTTGTTATTTTTTAAGCTAAAGAAAGA
>Ga0105249_10002638_pt1 | contig 15511 bp, 12 predicted proteins | sample KBSS44metaG_FD_81522 | JGI IMG/M metagenome (GOLD analysis project Ga0105249, IMG submission 81522) | Switchgrass rhizosphere microbial communities from Kellogg Biological Station, Michigan, USA - KBS S4-4 metaG | ecosystem: Host-associated > Plants > Roots > Rhizosphere > Soil | place...
CTTTTAATAAGAAGGGTGCAAATATAAGGCAAAAAAGAAAAGCTTTCGCCTTAAAATAAAACAAAGCCCATTTGCCGGAGCGAATGGGCTTTTAATAATAATTTGAAAAATTAACGGCTTCTAAGCTTGGATAACAATCTCAATATTTCGAGGTAAAGCCAAACCAGTGTGATCAGTAGTCCAACAGCGCTAAACCATTCCATATATTTCGGCGCTTTCATTTCCACACCTTTTTCTATCATATCAAAGTCTACAAGCAGGAATAATGCAGCTAAACATGTCACTACAACTGAAAAACCAATTCCAAGGGGAGTAGCAGCGTTAGTGAAAGGAGCAAAATTACTTCCTGTAAAAGCAAAATAAACCCATTGAGCCAGATAGAATAACATCAGGCAGGAAGTAGCAACTACTATCACTGTTTTAAACTTATTAGTTACTTTGATGATTTTGTAACGATAGATCAAAAACATTACTAATGCTACCAATAATGTAAGACCAACAGCCTGGAACACCAACCCGGGATATTTGGTTTTAAACGCAGCGTCATACCACGCAGAAACGGTGCCCACAAATAATCCTTCCAGCAAAGCATAAGCAGGGGCCAGGAAAGGAGACCATTGTTTTTTAAACCCCATGATAATAGCAAGTATCAATCCTCCAAAAACTCCCACCATCATAAAAGGCATAGGATTTCCTCCACCATAAAACTGTCCCCATGAAAAGACAGTACTGCATAACATGAGCACAAAAAGAAACCCGAATTTGTTTACGGTTCCTTTCAAAGTCATTTCCTGTGTAGTAGACATGCCTTGAAATATTGTACCCTCGTAAGTACTTTCTTTAAGCATCGGGTTGCTTGAATTGAATAACGCCATAGGTTGTTTTTTAGGAATTAAAAGTAATAAAATTCAGGAATTGTATTCGCTAATTAATTTAAAACCCCGGTTAATTCCGGGGTTTTGTTTATCCTTTTGCTTTCGGTTTTACTGTCGATTTTGTTTTAACCGGTTTTTGATTTCTTTCACCTTTCATGGCCGAAGCTAATTTAGCAGCCTCGTAAGCATTCAGTAAACCACCTGTTTTTGAAATGTCACTGAGGTTTACAAGTTCATCAGTGCCCGGCTTCATTGCTTTCATATCTGTTTTTCGTGCTGATTTTTCAATGGCTTCTTTTAATTGCCGTGCACTCAGATTAGGGAAATAGCTTAACAAAAATGCAGCTGTGCCGGCAACAACAGGAGAAGCCATACTTGTTCCCTGTAAATTATTATAGGTATTACCACCAGGCACAGTTGAATAAATTCTTACACCCGGAGCAAACACATCAACTTCTTTCTTACCATAATTTGAAAAGTTGGCTGTCAGACCGCCGGCTTTAGGATCGCCACTTGCGCCAACAGTGATCCATGTTCCCGTTCTTTTTTTATCAGTTAAATAAACAGGGCTGGGATAATTTTCTGTAGTATCTACATTTTTTGAATCATTGCCGGCTGCATGTACTAAAAGTACTCCTTTGCTTTCTGCATACCGAACGGCATCATCTACCCACTTCTTTTCAGGGGAAAAACCTTTTCCAAAACTCATATTAATGATCTGTGCGCCATTATCCACTGCATAGCGAATAGCTAATGCAATATCTTTATCATGTTCATCGCCATCGGGTACTGCACGCACCATCATGATCTTTACATTATCAGCAACCCCATCAACACCTTTGCCATTATTTCTTGCTGCAGCAATAATACCCGATACGTGAGTTCCATGTAAGGGTGTATTTGCCATTACATCACCATTGCCATAAAACTTATCATTGAAATCATAATAATTGTCTTTTACAATTTCATCACGGTAAGATTTCGGTGCATTCTCTTTCGCTTCCGCCTTTTTTTCTTCTCCACTTACAAATTCAGTAAAACCTTCCAGGAAATCTTTATTCGTACTTTCCAGCATATCATTTCCTTCCATAATGGCTAACACGGCGCTTCTTGCTTTTTTAGCATCGGCTTCAGTAGGGATATATTCTTTTAGTTCTTTTCCTGTAAATACATCTTTTCCCATTGCTTTTCTCAGAACGCTGTCACTGATGTTGATGTTCTTCAAAACATTTCTCATAATAAGAATATCAACTCCGCCGCCGCCGCCTTCTTCACCACCGCCAGTTACCTCTGCTTCCGCACGTTTCCACATTCTATAAGTGTACAATTCATCTGCTGAAAGTTTTGTTTCATCTATCTCCCTGCCTTTATACTGATCTTTATATTTATGATAAACTCTTGCAGCTTCATAAGAATCTTCTTTTACATTCCGGCCATCTTTACCACCGATAAAATTCCAGCCATGTATATCATCTACATAACCATTTTTATCATCATCAATTCCATTACCCGGTATTTCTTTAGGATTGGTCCATAACACAGATTTCAAATCTTCATGCGTGGTATCAATACCTGAATCAATAACGGCAACGATAACCGTGTTGCTTTTTAATTTTTTTGAAGCAACAAAATCGTAAGCTTTATCAAGACTGATACCATAATACCCGGTGGTTTTCTGATCCAAAAGATGCCAGCCTTTCGGCACTTCTTCTTTAGGTGGTTGGGCGGTCAGTGCTGTAAGAAAAAAAATTGCAAGAGCTGATACATAGGTACGTTTCAAATTACTATTCATTTTGTTCGATTTAAATACAAAATTGGGGAAGCTGTAAAAATAATGAATACCATTCATAAATTATGCCTCAAAAACAACCCCTGCTTCTGATAAAAGCAAGGGTTTATAACTATTTTATGACGAAAGAGACTTATTGGTAGTTGCTTAATTTTAATTCAACCCGTCTGTTCAAGGCTTTTTCAGCTTCCGTTTTGCCATTGTTAATAGGTTGGGTAGGTCCAAACCCTTTCGCTGTCAGCCTTGAAGCATCAATTCCTTTGGATATGAAATAATTTTTGACATTATCAGCACGATTCTGTGACAACTTCATATTGACGGCTAATAAGCCATCACTGCTTGTATGACCTTCTATTGAAAGTTTCAACTCAGGATTTTCTTTCAAAATTTTAACAACATTATCAAGTACGGTAAACGATGCTGGTAACAGATCGGCTTTTGCAAAATTGAATTGAATGCGTTGTGCCGCATAATTTACTTTTTCAACGATCTCTTTTTTGATCTCAGGACAGCCGTTGTTTTCTTTTATACCGGCCACAGTCGGGCATTTATCTTCATCATCATTTACTCCATCATTATCACTGTCGGGAGCGGGGCACCCTTCATACCGGGCATAACCTACGACGGTAGGACATTTATCCTCTTCATCATTGATGCCATCTTTGTCTGTATCAGGGATCGGGCATCCATTATATTTTTTACTACCTGCAATGGTAGGGCATTTATCATCGGCATCTATAACACCATCTTTATCCGTATCGACAGATGCGATAACAGGACATCCCTTGTTTGCAATCGTACCCGGCTGATCAGGACATTTATCATTTTTATCAGCAATACCATCTGCATCACGATCGGGACAACCATTTAATAAAGCAGTGCCGGGTTGATCAGGACATTCATCTTTATCATCTGTCACACCATCTTTATCACGGTCTTTAATTTTATTTTCAAGCATTACAGGTTTGCCTAAATATACACCCAACGTCGCACCCATGACCTCATTTTTCAGGTTGCCGGTATAGTTAGCAGGCTGGTAAAAATCTTTTAGACCACGGCTATAATTTGCAGTAACAAATACACGTCCGATTTCGAAACCGGCTAATCCATTTATGCCAAAATCCATCACAGCATATTTACCGGCGCCATCACCTGTGAGCAAATTTTTATTTTCTTCCTGTGAAAAACTATTGCTTACATCAACCAATCTTTTTTCATTCTGTTCAAGTCCACTTAAGAAGAAGCCGATAGAAGGACCGCCGCCAATGATAAATTTTGCTTTTTTACCAATATTTAATTTGGCAACAAGATTGAGTGGCACTTCAATATAGTTGATATGCTGTTTCTTTTTTTCTATGTATGTTCTTGCTGCAAAGGAATCAGGATTACTTCTTACTTTAATAAGACTGTCATAATTGCCAATGTAATCCCTTCCTTTTGCATAGAACAATACGCCTGGTTGAAATGCAAGTGTTGCTCTAGGACCGAAAGGAATATCTGCAACAAAGCCAAAATGTGCAGCCGTTCTCTTATCGAAATTATTTTTAATAGAATCCCATCTGGGAAGATTGTTTTCTTCAATCACATTTGACAGGTGTGGTCCACCCGCAATACCAATTCGCAGTTGTGCATTCAGAAATGTAAAAATGAAAATGGATAAAGCGGAGAGAAATAGTTTTCTCATTAGTTTTAAGTTTTTCTCCAAAGGAATTCCTTCGGAACAGATATTGTATTAGCTATTAACGTACAAAAATCGCATTTATTTCCCGGAAATACAAGCTATTATGCTGCAGATATTCAGATTGCAGAGAGATGCAAAGTGTGATCCTTGCAAAAGCATATTTACACATGAAATTTAATACCCTGTGCAAGAGGTAGTTTATCAGAATAGTTGATGGTATTGGTCTGCCTGCGCATATAATTTTTCCACGCATCGCTGCCGCTTTCCCTTCCGCCACCCGTTTCTTTTTCACCTCCAAAAGCGCCACCGATCTCGGCACCACTGGTGCCGATATTTACATTCGCTATACCACAATCACTTCCTGCTACAGAAAGAAATTGCTCTGCTTCCCGCAAATTCAGGGTCATGATCGATGAAGATAATCCCTGCGGCACTCCATTTTGTATGGCTATCGCTTCATCAATTGTTTTGTATTTCAATAAATATAAAATAGGAGCGAAGGTCTCATGCTGAACGATCTTATGATCTGATTTTACTTCAGCAATGCAAGGCTTAACATAACATCCGCTTTCATAACCATTGCCGGTAAGAATACCGCCTTCAACAACAAATTTGCCGCCTTCCACTTTACATTTTTCAATCGAATCCAGGTACAACTTCACGGCGTCTTTATCGATCAATGGACCTACATGGTTTATTTCATCCAATGGATTGCCGATTGAAAGTTGTTTGTAGGCTGTAACTAATCTTTGCTTTATAGTATCATAAATATCTTCATGAATGATCAATCTTCTTGTTGTGGTGCAACGTTGCCCCGCAGTTCCCACTGCCCCAAACAGGGAACCCCGTATCGCCATATCAATATCCGCATCTTTAGAAACAATGATCGCATTATTGCCTCCGAGTTCCAATAATGCCCGTCCTAATCTTGCTCCGACAGCCGCACCAACTGCTTTACCCATTCGCGTTGATCCTGTTGCCGAAACAAGCGGTACCCTGGTATCATCACTCATCCATTCACCAACATCACGGCCACCAATAATTAAGCAGCTCACGCCTTCGGGCACATTATTTTTTGTGAACACATCAGCAATTATATTTTGACAGGCCAGTCCGCATAGCGGAGTTTTTTCTGAAGGTTTCCATATACAAACATCACCGCATATCCATGCAAGCATGCTATTCCAGCTCCATACCGCCACGGGGAAATTGAAGGCAGAGATAATTCCAACAATCCCTAATGGATGCCACTGCTCATACATGCGATGACCGGGTCTTTCGCTGTGCATCGTTAATCCATGCAATTGTCTTGACAGGCCAACTGCAAAGTCACAGATATCGATCATCTCCTGCACTTCCCCATAACCCTCTTGCAAGCTTTTTCCCATTTCATAAGAAACTAATTTGCCCAGTGATTCTTTATGTACACGCAATGCTTCTCCGATCTGTCTTACCACATCACCGCGTTTGGGGGCCGGCCATAAGCGCCATTGCCTGAATGCTTCTTCAGCTTTTTTAATCACAAGTTCATAGGATTCTTTATCCGCCCCGGTTACGTTTGCAATTAGCTTTCCATCAACAGGGGAGGCAGAGCTGATAATTTCTCCTTTGCTTTTTAACCAGTTTGTTCCTGTCGAAATACCACTGTTACTTTCGCTGATACTTAGCTTTTTTAGAATGTCCTGCATTTGTCAAGAATAAATTATTGAGGCACAAAGATATTATTTCAGAATCTTCTTTAACTCAGTATGAATATTGGCGACATTAATGGGAAAATTTCGTCGTAAATCCTGCTGATAAATAATTACGCTCTAATTCTCTATTAAAGACAGCATTGTATATGTATTACCCTTAAACCGGGAAATCCACTATGCCTTCAGCTTTTATATGTTGTAATTTTCTATTTAATAAGGTGATACTAAATCAATCATCTTTTAACCTAAAATCCTGACTATGAAAAAAATTTACACACATTTAGTTATCCTGTTATTTTATCTCGTTGCGTTCAGCACGTTGTGTATTGCTAAAGATACCACTGCCGTAAATGCACCTGCCAATAAACCCACAGATGATAAAATTTGCAGCTGCCAGTTAATGAATGTCCAGTCAACTAAAGATTCACGGGGTCACCTGGTTGCAATTTTTGCAGAAAAGACCCGGAAAGGAAAGGATATTGTTAACTACAAGTTGATGGATGAATACATCAGAAAAGAAAAAATATACTTCAAAATTGTTTTTATCAGGTCCCTTGAAGTACAAAAAAGAATAAAGTCCAAATCAGACTGTCTTACGCTTTATACAAAAGTAAAGGCAACAAATGAGGATGTAAAATTATATAATATCATTAATGTAGATGTCCTCTCATCTGTAGTTAAACGCTGATTTAATATTGCTCACTGTTATCATGAGACTTGTTGAGGTCACAAGTTTACCTGGAAGCCGCCGCACAACCACCGGCCCGGCATCTGTGAACCCAATAGATCACTGTAAGATTTATCAAATAAGTTATCCGCCTCGAAGAATACCTGCAACTTATTTCGTAAAAAATTATAACCCAGCTTTGTGTTCAAAATAAAATAAGAGGGAGTGATACTTGCATTGATGGCAGTTGATTGCTGTTCTTTTCTCTCTTTGTACAATCCATTAAAAGAAATGCTGAATGAACTTAGGGTAAGTATTGTATTAAAATTGACAAGTTTCTTCGCATGGGATGAAATATAAAACGAAGGATTGGCATCGCTGCTTTTCGAATCTAAAATCGAAATACCTGCTTCAGCGTAAATAGTTGCAGTGCTGCTGAATTGTTTTTTATAAATCAAATCCAGTTCAATGCCTTTTGTTTTTACGCTGGCAATGTTTTTTGCCAAAGCATAACTTCCCGTAGGAACCAGGTTTTCTTTTCTTGGCATATCGGCATAGGGTGTCGGTGTCCAGTCAATCAGGTTTTCCTGGTTACGATAGAAGAGAGTTGTACTTGCTTTAAAATCTGCTAAGGTATAGTCGGCGCCTAATTCTGTGCTGAATGATTTTTCGGCCTTTAACTCCGGGTTACCAATACTGCCACCCGTAACTAAAGCCTTATTATAGTTATTGTAACGTTCGGTGAAATCTGCATCACGTATGCCCTTACCTGCTGATGCCCGGAACGTAAATTTTGAAACAGCATAAGCAAGATTTAATTGGGGGATCAATTGCAGTCCATAATTTTCATCCCAGTCAGCACGCAGGCTTTCATTCATGTAAAAATGATCAGCAAGTCTGTGCTTACCGATAAGAAATGCAGCTGCATGCCATAAAGAATGATCACCGCGGTCATTTGAATTAATTTTTTTACGCTGCACCTGCACACCGGTTACAATTGAATGCTGATTGTTAAACTTTCGTGCGTAGTTAACTTGTGAAGTGAAAAGATTTGTTTTATTATTATTAGGAATTGTTGAAGGGCGGAACCAATATTCGTCTTTCAGATTTTTATAACCGGCATCAATTGACAGGGAATATTTATCCATCGTTCTATACAGCGCAGCATGTTGCCAGAAAGAAGTTACTTTTTCTTTTGCTGTATCACTGAGGAATGTTGTATAAAAGTTCTGCGCATTAAAGTTTCTGTAATCTGCAGCAGTGCGTAAATTGAGTTGCCAGCTATTTTTCAGACGTTGGGCAAACGCAAGTGATGCCGTTGTGTTATCAAAATAACCGGTTGTACCACGCAGTTGTTTACCATCTGCATGGTTGCTGAGCAGCCCGCCGGAGAATTCGGAGTTGTTTTTTACATACCGGAAATGACCATTTCCATTTAACAGCTTGTCTTCACCAATCCGAAGGCCTGCCTGGAACTCATTCTTATCAGCTTTTTTTGGTGAGAAAGTTTTGGTGATAATATTAATAACACCACCAATCGCTTCTGAACCATAAATGGCAGAAGCGGCTCCTTTTAAAATTTCAATACGCTCAATCTCGCCGGGATGGATGGGGATATAACTGTTGAAGTGACCTGTAAGCGGATCATTGAGTTTTATACCATCGATAATTATAAGTACCTGTTGAAAAGTGCCGCCACGGATTACGATATCACTTTGCGCACCCTGTGGTCCACGCTGCTGCACTTCTATGCCGGGTACATAACGAAGCAATTCATCGATTGAACTTACGGGTAAGTTTTTAAAGAGTTCACCATTAAGTGTTATAATATTTCTTCCTGTCTCTTTTTGTTTTGTTTCAGCAAGCGTAGCGGTTATTGTAAGGTTTTCAAGTTGGTTTGATTTTTCCTGGGCGATTGTCTTGCTAACGGTAAAAGAAAATACTAATCCAATTAAGAATTTAAATCCGGTTTTCATTTCAGTTGATTTGGTCGCAAAAATAGGAGAGAGTATTCTGAAATAACCAGGAATTAAAGATTACAAAAAAATGACAGAGTTAAGCAACTTAATATTGTTCTGTTTGATCCGGGAATTTTTTACTTTTTATATCACTGATATATTTTTTCACAGCGCCTGATGTTTGTTCAGCTATGTTCAGGTATTGTCGCAGGAACCGCGGTTTAAATTCTGTATTGATGCCAAGCATATCATGCATTACTAACACCTGGCCATCGCAATACATACCGGCACCGATCCCGATTGTTGGTATCGATAAGCTTTCAGATACTTCTTTTGCTAATTGTGCAGGAATTTTTTCCAGTACGATTGCAAAACACCCGGCTTCTTCCAAGAGTCTTGCATCTTTTTTTAATTTCCCTGCTTCATCTTCATCCTTTGCTCTTACTGCATAGGTCCCGAACTTATAAATAGATTGTGGTGTTAATCCTAAATGTCCCATAACAGGTATTCCGGCAGCAACGACTCTTTTTATCGAATCAATGATCTCTTCTCCGCCTTCCATTTTCACAGAATGGGCGCCTGTTTCTTTCATGATACGAATGGCAGATGCCAAAGCAACATCAGAATTGGATTGATAAGTGCCGAAAGGCAGATCCACTACGACTAAACAACGATCAATGCCACGAACCACACATTGTGCATGATAGATCATATTGTCCAATGTGAATGGAACAGTAGTTTCATGACCCGCCATTACATTGGAGGCCGAATCGCCAACCAGCATTACATCAATCCCTGCTGCATCAATGATCCGGGCAAAAGAAAAATCATAAGCCGTAAGCATGGATATCTTTTCACCTGCAGCTTTCATTTTCTGAAGTGTATTGGTTGTTACCCGTTTTACTTCTTTGTTTACAGACATAATCAGATTTTATAATTTAATCTCAACCTCACACTTCAATTTCTTTCATCTTCACTTCCTCATAAAGTGTATGAATAAGTCCATCCGCCAATCCGATCTTGGGTACAAATATTTCTTCCGCATCGGCCCAGCGCATCACATTTATATAGATCAATAAGGCAGGAACAATTACGTCCGCACGGTCTTCACGCAATTTGTATAAACTCATCCGCTGAGCCAGTGACATATTACTGAATTCCTTGAAATAATCACGCAACAGGTCGAGTTGCAAGGGTTTTCCTTCTTTTCGTTTTGAAATAGAAAATATTTTATTGATGTTTCCGCCGGAACCGATCGCCGTTACGTGATGATAGCCTTTTGTTTTTGTTTTGATGAATTCTTTCATTTCATCCCAATGGGCTTCGGTTACCTGGTTCTTTAATAAGCGAATTGTTCCAATATTAAAAGATTTTTTAAACACTAATTTGCCATCGGTAAAAAAGGTAAGTTCGGTGCTGCCGCCTCCCACATCAATATACAGATAGGATTCATCACCCGTCATGTTTTCTGCCACATGATTTTCGTAGATTAATGAAGCTTCCTGGTCGCCACTGATAATTTCTATTTCAATCCCGGTTTCTGTTTTTACTTTTTTGATGATGTCTTTTGAATTCACAGCATCCCGCATGGCTGATGTTGCACAGGCTTTCAGATGTTTTACTTCATAAACATCCAGTAATAGTTTATACGATTTGATCGTCTTAATTATCTTTTCAACTCTTGTCGCTGAAATTTCTGCTTTGTCAAATACATCGAAGCCTAAACGAAGGGGAACACGAACAAGAGCTACCTTAATAAAGTCGGGAATATTTTGAGGACCGGGTAATACATCAGTTATCAAAAGCCGGGCGGCATTACTGCCGATATCAATTGCTGCCAGTCTCAATCGGGTTTAATTTTTTGTAAAGATATTGATAGGTTTCCACCTGCGAACGTATTTTCTTTTTTCCATTTTGGACATAATCATTCGACAGGTCATTGGTAAGCCAGCGGCCTTTTACATTATCGTGCAGTTGTATATTAAGAATATCGATCAGTTCTCTTTTTATTTCTTCATCATATATGGGGCAAGTCACTTCAACACGATGATCAAGATTACGGGTCATAAAATCAGCCGATGAAATATAAACCCGGGGCCTGTTTTTATTATTGAATACCCATATTCTTGCGTGCTCCAAATATTCATCTACAATACTTAAAGCAGTGACATGATTTTCAAATTTAGGATTTTGCGTAAGCATAGAACAAACACCGCGAATGATCAATTTTATTTCTACGCCTGCTTTTGCCGCTTCATACAATTTATTGATCAGCTCTTCATCACTCAGCGAGTTCATTTTTAAGATCATGCTTGCATGATTCTTTTTCTTATGTGCAAATTTTATTTCGTTATCAATCAATCGTATTAACTCCTTGCGAATATACCAGGGGCTGGGGATAATAGTCGTGCAATCTTTTAACAACTGAACATTGCGGGGATCGTTTATAAACCCAAATACACGATTCACATCCGACATTATTTTTTGATTGGAAGTAAGCAGGAAGTGATCAGCATAGACCCGTGCCGTTTTTTCATTCAAATTGCCTGTACCAACAAATCCATATAAGATACTGCCCTGGTCGCCTGTTTTTCTACGGATCACACAGATCTTGCTGTGTATTTTCATGTTTTGTATACCGATCAAAACATTTACGCCTTCTTCTTCCAGGCGTTCTTTCCATTCCAGGTTGGCTTCTTCATCAAACCGGGCCGTAAGCTCAAGCATTACCGTAACATTTTTTCCGTTCCTTACTGCATTGATCAATGCGTTGATGATCTTGGACTGTGAAGCGAGCCGGTAGCAGGTGATCTTAATTGAGCTGACATCCGGATCAATTGCAGCTTCGCGCAACAGATCAATGATCGGGTTAAATGAATGATAAGGCACATGAATCATTATATCTTTTTCCATGATCACATCCGATACGCGTCTTTCCGTTACAGCTGGGTGAAGAAACGGCTTTCGTCTTTTGCTTTTATTTTTAAAGATCTCTTCAGGAAAATCCATGAAATTTCTGAAGTTGTGAATACGACCGCCCGGTATCAGGTTATCTTTTTTCGAAAGATTTAACTTGCGTATTAAAAATTCCAATAGTCCCGGATCCATTTCACGATCGTACACAAACCGGACAGTTTTACCTTTCTTGCGGTTCTTTAAGCCCTTTTCAATTTTCTGAATAATTGTAGTGGAGATATCATTGTCAATATCGATTTCAGCATCACGGGTTACTTTAAAGATGGCCGAATTGTATTGATCATACCCGAAGTAAGAAAATATTTCAGGCAAATTGAAACGTATTGCATCTTCCAGCAGCATGATATGATGTTCATCATTTTTAGAAGACGGCAATTGAATAAAGCGGCTGATCACACGGGGTATTTCAATAATGGCATACTTCTTTTTCAAAGGAGATTCTCTCTTCCACATCACCACACCCAAATAAATAGAGCGGTCATTCAGGTTGGGAAAGTTGGGAATACTCTCGATCATGAGCGGAATGACATTCGGGCTTATTTCTTCATCATAGTAATTTAAAATAAATTCTTTTTGCTCTTCATTGAGTTCCTTCTCTGTTGTGAGATAAATTTTTTGTTTTTGCAATTCTTCGGTAATGCCTTCCCAAATGCGATTGAATTCACTTTGCTGGTTTAAAACCGTTAGTTGAATTTGATCCAGTATTTCATCCGCCTCTGATTCCAAATGCATATTTGCCTTATTTCCGAATTCAACCATTCTTTTCAATGTAGCTACCCGTACACGGAAAAATTCATCCATATTGTTTGAAAAAATGCCCAGGAAGCGAACCCGTTCACGCAAGGGTACCGTATGATCCGCCGCTTCCTGTAAGACCCGTTCATTAAATGAGAGCCAGCTGATATCCCGTGGATTTAATTTCTTTTTTTCTGTGTGCATAATTTGTACGGTGTAACTTAATGTATAAAGATAAAAAACGGGAGTAAAGGAAAATATTAAATTTTAATAGCTATTTCCCTTTCATTTTTGAAATAGTGGCCGTAGTAGAGAATCCATCCAGCAGGGGATTAATAACGACCTTTCCGCCATTTGCGATTACTTCCTTGGCGCCGGCAATATCTTCTACCTTATAGTCGCCGCCTTTTATAAGCACATCAGGCATAATTGTTTTTATGAGTTCGAGTGGAGTATCTTCCTCAAAAATTACGATTGCATCCGTCACAAGCAATGAAGCCAGCACTTTTGCACGGCTTTGCTCATTGTTGATTGGTCTCGTATCACCTTTTAATTTTTTTACAGATCTGTCTGAATTAACACCTACAACCAGGTGATCCGCTTGTTTTGCTGCCTGCCCAAGTGAATAAAGATGGCCTTCGTGTAAAATGTCAAAACATCCATTGGTAAAAGCAAAAGTTTTACCCAGCATTTTCCATTGGTGAATCTTTGCGACCAATGCAGGCAATGAAAGAATTTTTTCTTCAATTAATTCCGGATGCTTCAACTGCTATTCTTTTTTTATTGTAGCGTGAAATTAATGCAAAACAAAATAAGCCGCCTGCCAGCACAATAAAGGTTTGTGCAGACCACAGCAACCAGCCAGACGCCGTACCGGTAGTAAATGCATCCAATCCATATAAACCGATCAATTGAGAAACAAGCAATGGGTATGCGCCGATCCCCCCGGGCGTAAGGATCATACCCACGCTGCCCACCGCCAATGTTGTTATGGCACTTGCTATTCCCAGGTGTTCTGTTTCTTTCAATGCAAATAAACCCGCATAAGTCGAAAAAAGATAAAGCCCCCATAACAGGACAGAATGCAGGATAAACAATCCTTTATGTTTTAAATAACGGATGCTTGAAAGACCATGCAGGATATTTTTTATTACACCCTTAATTTTTGCAATGATATCGATGTGGCCAAATCTTTTCAGGATAATATAGAAAACAACAATAAGCAGTACGAAAATTGTTCCTGCAATCACGATCTTGGTACTTGAAAGTTTCCCGGCTTTGTCATGAAAAAATTTTGTCAGCAGATCGATCATGAACTGGCCGAAGATGTCGCCCTGCAAAATGATAGCAATAAAGAAAATCACAAGGAGACTGATAACATCGACTGCTCTTTCAATCAATATCGTTCCGATCAACTTGTCAATTTTGAATTTCTCGTAACGGGCCAGCAGTGTGCATTTAAATACTTCACCTAAGCGTGGCACACCTGTATTCACGAGATAGCCCGTCATCACCGCGGCAAATGCATTAAAATTAGTCGGGCGGTATTCCAAAGGTTCCATTAAGAGTTTCCATCTCAATGCCCTTACATAATGTGCAAGCAATAACATGATCACAACAGGAGCGATCACCCATTTACGACCATGTGCAACCGCAGATTTTATCTGAAGCCAATGATCTTTGTTTAAATTTTTTATCGAAAGCCAAACAAAGAATATTCCCAATGCCAGGAAGAATAAATATTTAAAAAATGATTTGTAATTTATTTTCATAAAGAATCACATGGCTGCATACAAAGTCCGCAATCTATTAAAGTTTAGGCAGAAAAGGCTAATTCAATATGACATTATCAATAAGTCTTATTTCATTCAAATAAGCAGCAGCCAACGCGACAATCTTTTGTTTGCCATTCCAATCATTCACCATTTCAAGATTAACTGCATCAGCTATCTCCATATAATCTACTTTAAATCCTTTTGACTCAAGCATCTTAAAAGCTGTTTGTTTCAGATCGATGATCGGGCCCGGCTTTATTTTTTCCCGGATATAAAAAAGTGTTTTAGAAATTTCGGTTGCTGTCTTTCTTTCCGTTTCATTTAACCGCATATTGCGGCTGCTCATCGCAAGACCATCCGGTTCGCGAATAGTCGGGCAGATATTTGTTTTAATTCTCCCTGATAAACCTGTTAATTCAATTAATCTTTTTATGACCATGCATTGCTGGTAATCTTTTTGCCCGAGGTAGAGATTATCGGGCAGCGCTATCTTCAGCAGTCGTTCCATTACCATACACACTCCCTGGTAATGACCGGGACGATATTTACCTTCCAGTATTGTTTCAAGAAATCGCAGGTCATAATGTTCAGTTTTTATTACGCCACCAGGATAGATCTCCTTTACAGAGGGAATAAATAATGTGTCACAACCGGCTTCTTCCAGCATATCGATATCATGTTCCAGGGTCGAAGGATATTTTTCAAAATCCTTTGGATCATTGAACTGTGCAGGGTTCACAAAAATGCTTGAGATGCAGATATCATTTTCTTTTTTACAGGCATCAATAAGCGAAAGATGACCGGGATGCAAGGCTCCCATAGTGGGGCAAAAGCCTGTTTTCAAGCCATTTGATCTTTGGGTCTCAAGCCATTCAGCAATTTGATTTGATTTTTTAAATGAGATCATTTCCGGACAGTTAATTGACAAATTCCATTCACTCAAAGCCGATTAGAGATAAAATGGCTACATTTGCAACCTTTATAAAAAGCCCTGATTAAAAGGTTTCAAAATGTCAGCAAAGAAAAGAATTTTATTTATAGCCAATGAGATGTCGCCCTACCTGGAGCTGACAGAGTTTTCTGAGATTGTAAATAAGCTTGCTATTAAATCAAATGATGCCGGTTTTGAGATCCGCTGTATTATGCCCCGGTTTGGTATTATTAATGAACGCCGGCACCGGTTACATGAGGTGGTAAGACTTTCAGGGATCAATGTTTCGGTGGATAATGAGGATATGCCTTTGCAGATCAAGGTGGCTTCTTTACCAAATGCCAGGTTGCAGGTCTATTTCCTGGATAATGAGGAGCTCTTTAAACGGAAATTTGTTTTTAATGATGAGAACGAAAAATGGTATGATGAC
>Ga0105249_10002644_pt1 | contig 15499 bp, 24 predicted proteins | sample KBSS44metaG_FD_81522 | JGI IMG/M metagenome (GOLD analysis project Ga0105249, IMG submission 81522) | Switchgrass rhizosphere microbial communities from Kellogg Biological Station, Michigan, USA - KBS S4-4 metaG | ecosystem: Host-associated > Plants > Roots > Rhizosphere > Soil | place...
CCGACGATCCGAACCCGCAGATCGCCGAGCTCCAGGCCCGCGTCGACGATCTGCAGGCGCAGGCCTCCGCGCTGGCGATCTGGCACGAGTTGGCGCCGCATGCGTTCGCGGCGCGGACCCTGACGCCGGCGACGACGGCCGCCTTCGTGATGTTGTGCCGCGGCGTCGTGACCGAGCGCTCGTTGTCGGCCTCCCGGGCCTCCGCGGCCGGGCCCGATCACCGCGGCATGATGCACCGCGTCGCCACCTGGATGAAGGACTTCTGTATTTCGCCGTTCGGCAAGCCGATGTACGCCCCGCAGGCGGAACCGAAAGCCAGTCCGCTCGATCGCTTCACGAAAGCCCGGGCATGACGAAGAAGACGACCGTGGGGCGGCCGCGGCGCTCCGGGAAGCGGCTCGATCCGGTGACGCGCTACGCCACCGACGTCGTCGCGTTGCGCATCGTCGCCGGCCGACTCGTCCGGCTCGCGTGCCAGCGGCATCTGAACGACCTGCGCGATGCCAAAGTGAAAGGGCTCGTCTGGAAACCAGAGGAGGCCCAGGAGGCCATCGACTTCTTCCCCTCCGTGCTGTGCCTGCCGGAAGAGACCGACGTCGACGAGGACGTCGAAGCCGTCGCCGACATCAGTCCGGAGGCCGGCACGCCGTTCGTCCTGACCCCGTTTCAACAGTTCATCGTCGGCAGCCTGTTCGGCTGGTTCGCGATCCTCGCGAGTAAGAAGAACCCGGGCGTACAGCGCATGCAGCAGCGGTTCCGGATCTGCTATTTCGAGGGCGGGAAGGGCTGCGGCAAGACGCCGATGGGCGCCGGGATCCTGATCTTCATGCTGGTGCGCCGCGGCGTGCGCGGTGCGCAGCTGTTCTGCGCGGCCGTGACCAAGGACCAGGCGAAGATCGCGTTCGCCGACTGCGTGAAGATGGTCCAGGCCTCGCCGGCGCTCAAGGCCCTCATCACCCACACCGGTAACAACCTGGCGGTCAAGACGACGGGGTCGTTCATCCGGCCGATCTCGGCGGAGAAGCGTGGTCTCGACGGCAAACGCGTGCAAGGGGCCGTCGTCGACGAGCTCCACGAGCATCCGAGCGCCGTCGTCGTCGTGAAGCTGCGCTTCGGGATCAAGGGCCGCCCGAACGCGCTGATCTTCATCCCCACCAATGCCGGCTTTGATCGCGAGACGGTGTGCTGGGAGTATCACGAGTACTCGCGCGAGATTCTGGAAGGCACGCTCGTCAACGAGGCGTGGTTTGCCTACGTCTGTCACCTCGATGCGTGCGAGCCGTGCCGGAAACAGGGCAAGGTGCAGCCGGCCGACGACTGTCCGCGCTGCGATGACTGGAAAGTCGAAGGCCCGCACTGGCTGAAAGGGTGCCCGAACCTGGGCGTGTCGGTGTCCTGGCAGTACCAGCGCGAGCAGGTCCTCGAGGCGCTCCACCTGCCATCGCAGCGAAACTGGGTCCGACGCCTGAATTTCTGCTTCTGGACCGACCAGGCGACCGTCTGGATCACGGCCGAAACGTGGGCGACGTGCATCACGCCGGCGCCGACGGGGTTTCTGGCGTCGCTGGTGGGCCGCGAGTGCTTCATCGGCATCGACCTCTCCGACAAGATCGATCTGTCGTCGGCCGTCTGCATCTTCCCGCGTGCGCTCGAGCGCGAGCGCGCGGAAGGCCAGACGGCCGGCGCACAGGGGCCAGAGTCTGAAGGAAACTCTCCACAGTCTGAAGGAAACTCTTCCGAGGACCGCCCGACGATCGACTGCGCGATCGACGTGCTGCCGTTCTTCTGGATGCCCGAGAAGACGCTCTACCGGCGCGCGCAGGAAGACAAGATCCCGTACCCCGACTGGCGAGACGGCGGGTACCTCACGACCTGGCCCGGCAGCCTCATCGACCACGACGCGATCGTCGAGTTCATCATCGGCACGCTCGCCAAGCGGTACCGGATCCGTGGGATTGGCATCGACCAGGCCGGCGCCGCCGGCGTCGTCAACAAGCTGCGGCGCCAGTTCGGCGACGAGCTCGTCGACGAGATTCCGCAGGGCTTCCGGTCGCTCAATGAACCCTCGAAGCTGCTCGAGGCGCTGATCGTCAGCGTCAACCTGGCGCACGACGCGAATCCCTGCATGGCGATGTGCGTCGGCAACATGGGCAAGGAAGAGAACGCCTGGCGCGAGATCCGGCCGGTGAAGCTCAACCAACGGAAACGGATCGACGGCGGCGTGGCCCTGATCGACGCGCTCGCGAAGATGACGAAGACGCCGGCGGCCGAGCGCTCGGTGTATTTGCAGCGCGGTGTGCGGGTGCTCGGCCAATGACGCTGGTCTGGGTGAAGCGGATCGACATCTATGACGTGTTGCTGGTGCTCGGCGTCGGGGCCCTCGAGTACGGGGTCAGCCAATGGTCGGTGGCGGGCGCCTGGGTGGTGGGCGGGTTGGTGCTGATCGGCCTCGGGATCTCGGCCGACGTCGTGCGAAAGGGCAAACGCTGATGGGACTCTTCAGTCGCTTGATGGCCGGTGAACTGCACGCGGGCACGCCAGGCCCGGCCGATGACTTCTGGTACCAGCCCACGGGCGTGATGACGCCGGCCGGGCTGCGCGTCGACGAGGACGGCGCGCAGAAGCTCTCCGCGTGGTACCGCGGCCGGGACATTCTCGCGACGATCCTCGCGATGCTGCCGTTTCCGATCATGGAGCGGTTGCCGGACGACGGCGGATCGGAGCCGGCGGTCGATCATCCGCTCTACGACCTGCTCCACGATCAGACGAACGACGTCGACGACGCCTTCCAGTGGAAGCGGCAGCAGATGTTCGACCTGATCGACCACGGCCACGGCTACAGCTGGATCGTACCAGGCGCCCGCGGGTTCGTGGATCAACTGAGCCCGATCGAGCCGACGCTCGTCACCCCGAAGCGGCTCACGACCACGCTGTCGAACGGGGCCGTGATTGCCGGGCGCGAGATCTTCGACGTCCGAGATGTGAAGACGGGGCGCGCGTCGACCTTCACCCAGGACGAGATCTTCCATCTGCGCGGCGCTGGCGGGAAAGGCATCCTCGAGCACGCGCGCATGAGCCTCGGCACGGCGCTGGCCACCGAGACCTACGCGGCGGCGACCTTCGGCCGCGGCTCGCTGAACGGGGGCGTCATCGAAAACCCCGGGCAACTGGACCCCGAGGCCTCGTCGCGGATGGCGAAGTCGTTCATCACCGCTGCCGGCGACTGGCGCCTCCCGAAGGTCCTCGAGCAGGGGTCGATCTTCAAAGAAAGCAAGATGTCGCCGGAAGACTTCCAGATGCTGCTGTCGCGGAAGTTCTCCGTCGACGACGTGGCGCGCTGGTTGGGCGTCACGCGGCAGCTGCTCGAGAACGCCGACCCGAGCTTCGGCAACGCCGAGCAGTTCTGGCAGAGCTTCCTGACGATCAGTATGGGCGGGTGGCTGGCCCTGTTTGAATTCGCGGTCAACGGGCAGCTGATTCTCGCGCCGAAGAAGTACTTCGCCCGGTTCACCCGCCAGGCGATCGCGCGCGGCGATCTCGCGGCCCGCTGGCAGGCCCACGTGTCGGCGGTGAACGCCGGCATCGTGTCGGTCGACGAAGTCCGCGGCGTCGAGGACCTGAACAAGCGCGGCGGGAAAGCCGACGCGCTCCGGGAGCCGCAGAACATCACCGGCAAACCGAAGGCCGAGGATCCCGAGGATCCCGCCGCGGATCCGCCGCCGGCGCCGAAGAAAAAGACGCCGCCGCCCGCCGAGGACGACAAAGCGCGCGCGATCGTGACCGAATCCGCGGCGCGCGTGCTGCGGAAAGAGGTCCAGTTCGCGACCCGAGCCGCAGTGAAGTTCGCGGACGACGCCGACGGCTGGATCGCCGCGGTCGACGGGTTTTACAGCGACCATCACGTCCTGGTCATGCAGACGATGATGCTCGCCGAGTCGCTGGCGCGCGCGTACGTGGCGATTCAATGCGCCGATTTACACGACGGCCTGGCCGTCACGGAGAGCTGGACCCCGGCCTATCTGGCGAGTCTGGCCCTCGACACGCCGGCGACGGACCCGATGCCGGGCCTCCTGAAGGCCGCGATTGAGCGGCCCTCGCCGGAGATCCACGTGCCGGTGACGATCCAGAAGGGGGCGATTCAGTCGACGGTGCAGCCGGCCACGGTGACGGTGACCGGGGCGCCGGTGACCATCGCCGACGGCGCCATCCGGCACGATGCGCATATCACGGTGCCGGCGCCGGCGTCCCTGGTGGAGGTCGACAAGACGGTGACGCGAGACGCGAAGGGACAGATCACCCACACCAAAGAACGCCATCGCGCAATGCAGGAGTAACTCCCCCGATGCGAATTCACATCCTCCGGGAAGACGGCACCGAAGACGACGTCGACGAGACCCTGCTCGTGAAGACCGAGGGCGTCGTGGACGACGACAACGAACACACGACGTGGGTGGAATATCGGTTTCCTCAGAGCGACGTGATCGTGCACCGCTCAGCGCACGTCACGATCAAACGGTGGCCACACGGCCTGGGCGGCGACCTCGGCGGGTTCGGAGACAAGGAGTCGGCATGAACTGGATGCGCGCGTTCACACAATCGCTGGACGGATACCTCTGGGCCAACGTGCAGGCGATGTGCACGAGCTTCAAGCAGGAGCTCCTCAATGGGAGCCATGCCTTCGGCACGCAAGGGGCCAACGGCGTGCGCACCGTCACGACCAAGGACGTCTTCAAACTCGCGTTGTTTCTCGTGTCCGCGTCGCGCGGCGTGGCCGACACGGTCTACAACACGACGGGCGAGCTCGCCGGCACCGGCAACTACACCCAGGGGGGCACGACGCTGACGAACGCGACCGTGCCGACGACGTCCGGCACCACTGCGTTCTGGACGCCGTCGGCCTCCGCCGTCTGGGCCGCCCTCACGTCCAGCGCCGCGTTCGACTGCGCGGTGCTCTACAACGACACTTCCACCGCGGACTTGGAGGTGGCGGTGTTCACGTTCGGCTCGCAGACGGTGACGGCGGGGACGTTCACGCTGACAATGCCGGTCAACGACGCGGCGAACGCGCTCGTGAGGATTGCCTGATGTCCCGCCAATACGTGGCCGATCTCACCGTCGATCCGCCGAGTGCGGCGCTGCCGACGATCACGGCGACGACAGAAACCGTGCTCGTCCCGATCTTATTCACGCCGATCCCGGCGATGGAGCCGAAGGCAGGCAAGGTCTACAAGCTGACCGTCAGCGGCACCTGCACGACGGGCACGGCGGGCACGCTCATCATCACGCCGCGCTTCGGGGTGGCGATCGGCGGCGTCGCACTCGGCACGTCGCCGACGCAGAACTACGTGCCGTCGATCACGCTCGCGCCGTTCGTCTTCGAGTACTGGCTGCAGTTTCGGAGCATCGGCATCGCGGCCGGCGCGAACGCGAACGTGACCGGGCACGGGATCTGGACCTCGAACGGCGCCGTCGCCACGGCCTCGAGTGCGACGACGGTCGTCTGCTCGTCGACGGCCAGCGTGGGCGTGGATACGACCGTCGCCGGGGCGCTGTGGATCGGTGTGACCTTCTCCGTCGCACCGTCAGTGATCCCGCACTTCGCGATCTGGCAATCGTTGAACTGAGATGGCGATCTTCAAGAGCAGTCCCGGCGGCAAAAGCGTCACGCGCACACTGTTCCGCGTCGTCGCGCATGGGCTGATCCCGGATGCGTCGGGCGCGTCCCCAGACGTCACGGTCGGCCTGACCGGTGTGGGAGCGGCGAGCGCAATCGGGACGTTCGCCGTCGCCGTCGCCGTCGGTCTGACCGGTCTCGCGGGGACCGGCACGGCCGGGAACGTCGCCCCGCAGACGAGCGTCGCCCTCACCGGCGCGGCCGTCGCCGCCAGTGCCGGCACCATGACGCCGGCGGTGAGTCTCGCGCTCACCGGCGCCGCGGGCACCGGGAGTCCAGGCGCACTCTCGCCGGCGACGACCGTCGGGCTCGGCGGCGCCTCGGCGACCGGTACCGTCGGGGTGATCACGGCGGCCATCAGCGGCGGGGATCTCACGCTGGCGCTCTCGGGCGTCAGCGGCACCGGCGCGGCCGGGAGTCTGGCGCCGTCGACGACGCTGGCGCTCACCGGCACGGCCGGGAACGGCAACGTCGGGTCCGTCGTGTCGGCCACGACCCTCGACGTCGCGGGCGTCGCGGCCAGCGGCGCCGTCGGCAGCCTCGCTCTGGAGACGGCCCCCGCGCTCGTCGGCGTGTCGGCGAGCGGCAGCCTCGGCAGCCTCGGCGTCGCAGCGACCGGCGATGTCACCCTTGCTCTGACCGGCGTAGAGGGAATCGGGACCGTCGGGTCCGTAGCCGCGTCAGGCGCGGACGCGCCGGCCGCCGGGATCCCGATCTGGACATCTGGCGACGTGTCCGGGAGCGGGTTCCCGATGCGAACGGCGCACCGGAAGGATCGCCTGACGGCGCGCACGACGGTCACCGTCGCGCTTCGCGGCGTTGGGGCACGCGGGCGGATCGGCACCCTGACGCCGGCAGCGGTTCACGACGGCGAGGACGACGCGCTCCTCGGGCTCCTGGACGGCGACGACTCGTGACCTCGAGGAACGACACACGGGAGGACACCCAATGAATGGCAAGCCGCCGATTCCGTTTCAGGCGCCCGCGGACACACCGCTCGTCGGGCAGCCGTTTACGCTGCTGACCGTCGGCGTCCCGATGAACCTGACGCTGACCTGCAACTGTGGCGCGCCCGAGGCGCGCCCGACCTTGACGATCGTTCTCAGCGCGCCCGTCACCTGTCCGCAGTGTGGGCGGACCTATAGCGCGTTCTTCAATCCGCAGAACGGCCAGATTCAAATGAATGTCGGCTTGCCCCAGGCAGAACAGGTGCCCTCATGAAGTACGAACACATCGCCCGCTACGTCGCCGGCACGCTCTGGGCTCTGCATCCCGCGAAGATGGCGGAGCTGCTTTCGGTGCTCGCCTACCGGGCGGCCGGCGGCGAGTTGACGCCGGAGGAAATCAAAGCGCGCATCGGCGACGGAGGCGGCGGCTCGAGCGCGACCTCGAGCGGGGCGATTGCCGTGATTCCGATCAGCGGCGTGATCGCCCACCGGATGGGCGGCATGGACGACTCGAGCGGGGGGACGTCGGCCGAGCGCATCGGCAAGACGCTCGACCGGATCGCGGCCGACCCGCAAATCGGCACGATCGTCTACGACATCAACTCACCGGGCGGGACGGTGCCCGGCATCCAGGAGCTCGCGGCGCAGATGTTCGCGCTCCGCGGGCAAAAGAAACAAGTCGCGCAGGTGAATAGTCTGGCGGCCAGCGCGGCGTACTGGCTGGCGAGTCAATGCGACGAGATCGTCAGCCTTCCGAGCGGCACCGCTGGCTCGATCGGCGTGTTCAGCGTGCACGAGGACTTGAGCGCGGCGCTCGAGAAGGAAGGGATCAAGGTGACGTTGATCTCGGCCGGCAAGTACAAGGTCGCCGGGAATCCGTTCGAGCCGCTGAGCGACGAGGAGCACGCCGTCATCCAGACGCGAGTGGACGCCGCCTACGCGCAGTTCACGAAGGATGTGGCCCGCGGCCGCGGCGTTGACGCGTCGGCCGTGCGGAGCGGCTACGGCGAAGGGCGCGCGCTGCCGGCGAAAGACGCGAAGGCGGCCGGGCTCATCGATCGGATCGGGACGATGGATGAGACGCTCTCGCGCCTGATGGGGCGGAAGGCGTCGGCCGGCATGCGCGCGGAGGGCGAGTTGTCGCCAGGGCTGGCCGCCGCCGCCGTCGAGGACGAGGTGCGCCGGCGCGGCCGGTTGCTCTGATGCCCAGTCATCCCGAGCGCGTGCGTCGGAACTACGGGCCGGACCGGCCGACGGTGCCGGCGAACCGACACCTTCGCGAAGGGGAGCCGGCGTGCACCGTGTGTGGCAGCGGGAAGAGCACGCACGTGCTGAGCGAGCGCGGCCATCCGTTTGTGCGGACGAGGCTACGAGCCGTCGACGGTGTCACCGCGAACGTCATCGAAGGCGATCACCACGATTACTGGGGAGTCTGACCATGCTGACCCTGACCGTCCTCCTGCTCATCGGCGCGTTCGTCTGTGCGCTCGTCTCACTGGCCACCGGGAAGGTCCATCCGTCGGTGGCGGTCCTCCTGCTCTGTGTCCTCGAGGCGCTGCGGGTGCTGCCGCGGTGAAGATCGCGCGGTTCCTGGTGACGCCAGAATTCCTGTGTGACCTGCTGCACCTGCCGATCGGGACGGAGATTCTGTGCGCGGGCATGGTGCCGGAGGCTCATTGGCCCGCGATCGTGCTGACCGTCCGGAGTCCCACCCTGCGCGACGTCGATCTGGCGCAAGGTGAGCGCCCGCCCCTGGTCACTCCACGGTTCGAACGGTTGATCGTGAAATTGGAGGACGGCGACTTGCCGTTCATCATCGACCGCCGTCCCTCGATGATCGTGATGGAGTGGGGTCAGACGTGAGCCGGCCCAACCGCGCCGAAGCGCCGAGTACCAACCTGCACGTCCGGTTGTCGCCCGACGAGCGCGAGCGCGTGGACCAGGCGGCGAAAGCGAACCATCAGACGACCAGCCAGTTCAGCCGGGATGCCCTCGTCACCGCCGCTGACGAGTGCCTCGAAACGCCCCTGATTCCTCATTCGTAGGACGAAACTCCGAACACGCCCCATCCTGTACCACGAAACGCGACTCCGTTGAGGCGCGTGTTGATCGAGCACTCCGACGCGATATCTGCGCCGCAGGTCTCTCGATGAGCACGCGCCTTTTCGTTTGTCCCGGGGCTTTTCGGGGAGAGACACCTCATGAGATTCACGACCCTGCCGTTCCTGTTCGCGTTCATGGCTGGCCTGCTGGCCATGCCGGCGCTGGACATCTACGAGATCAATGCTCGGAACCACGGGACCGAACAGACCGAGCCGTGGCGCAGCAAGATGTCCGCCGGGTTCGCGCGCGCGACCGCTGTGCTCGCGAGGCTCGTGGCATTCCTCTGGCCCCATCGACAGCAAGTCGCTGCGGTTGCGTGTGCCCTGCTCGTGCTGCTCGTGGCCCCCACCCATCTCCAGGCGGACGGCCTGTCCTTCTGTGTCGTGGGCGCCGTCGGCAACATCAAGCAGCTGATCCAGGACGAGGCCGACACCAAGAAAGCCATCGTGGCACTGAAGAAGGAAGGTCGCGGCCTGAACGCGATTCCGGCGACCGCGATCGCGGCGACGGCCACCACGCCCGAGGTGAAGGCCCGCACGCCCGAACAGGTCGCGCGCCTGACCGCCATCTTCACCGAGCTCGACGCGCTCGAAGAGAAGCAGGAGACCATCGCCGGCGAGCTCGTCACCGCCCGCCGGCTGCAGGAAGACGAACGCGCCGAAGGTCGCCTCGTCCCCGGCGCCGTCCTCGCCGAGCAGAAAGTGTGGGGCCCGACACTCCACAGCGACGCGACGCCGCTGATGCGCGCCGAGGCGCGCCAGGCCGCCCTCGGCGAGTTCGCGATCGCCGTCCGCAGCGCGATGAGCGGCACCGGCTTCGATCCTCGTCTCGCGGCCGCGGCCACCGGCATGGGCACGGCCGTCCCGTCCGACGGCGGCTTCGCGGTCCCCCTCGAAGTGGCGGCGGGCATCGAGCGCGACATGTTCGCGAGCGGCGACCTCTTGAGCCGCGTCGACGCGCGCACGATCACCGGTGATGCGATCGCCTACAACGTCGTCGACGAGACCTCCCGCGCGACCGGTTCGCGCCAGGGCGGCGTGACCGGCTACTGGGTCGATCAGGGTACCGCGCCGACGGCCTCGCAGACCAGACTCGCGCGCGTCGAACTGAAGCTCCGCAAGGTCGGGGCCCTCGGCTACATGACCGACGAGCTCGTGTCCGACGCCGCGGCGCTCGGCGGCGAGCTGGAATCGATGTTCACAGACGAGCTCGTGTTCCAGGTGGAAGACGCCATCACGGAAGGGACCGGCGCGGCGCAGCCGCTCGGCTACCTCCTGGCGCCGTGTCTCGTGACCGTCGCCAAGGAAACGGGCCAGGCGGCCGCCACCATCAACACGGCGAACCTCTCCAAGATGTGGGCGCGGATGAACCCGCGCTCGAAGAAGACCGCGGTCTGGCTGATCAACGGCGATGCCGGCCCGCAGCTCGACTTCCTGTCGATCCCGGCCGGCACCAGCGCGCTCGAGCCGCGCTTCGTGAATTACAACAGCGAAGGCATCCTGACGATCAAGGGCCGGCCCGTGGTCGAGACCGAATACAACGCGACGGTCGGCACCGTCGGCGACATCGTCCTCTTCGACGGGAAGAAATACCGTCTGATTCGCAAGGGCGGCGTCGAGCAGGCGTCCTCCATCCACGTTCGCTTCGCTCAGGGCGAGCAGGTCTTCCGCGCCTTCTACCGGGTCGACGGCCAGATGATGCCGCGGGCCCCGCTGACCCCATTCAAGGGCGGCGCGAACACCTTGTCACCGGTGGTCGCGCTGGCCACGCGCGCGTAAGGGAGATCTGCACATGAGACAGAGTGAATCGCTGGCGTTCGTGAACCTGTTCGAGCCGAAGGACAAAACCGCCGCGGCGTATGTCAGTGACGCGGTGAACCTCGGGTTGTGGAATAGCTTCACGGCCTACATCAGCTTCGGCGCCATCACCGCGGACACCGTGATCACCGTCTACGGCGACACGACCGCGGCGCTCGCGACGGCGCTGACCACCCCGATCGCGTGGAAGTACCGCCTGTCGGCGGCCGACTACAAGGCCGCGCTCAGCGATCAGTTCGGCGACCCGATCGCCGTCCTCGCGACCGGCCTGACGGCGACCGCGACGACGTTTGACCACCGCGTGATCGCGATCGAGTTTGACTCGGACACGCTCGTCGGTGGCGCCGCGTGGGTGACGATCAACTTGTCCTCGGTGGGCAACCCGTTGCTCGTGTCCGGCGTCGGCGTCGGCAGCGCACGCTATCCGGGGCACCTGATCCCGTCGGCGGTCTGACGCCATGGATACGAATACTTCACGTGACGTCTTCACGACGATGCGGCTGGGCTTTCGCGCGTCGAAAGCCGCCGCCTCGCTGCCGCAGGGCGCGGTCCAGAACATCTTCCTCGTCACCGGCGGCAACGTCATGGTCACGTTGCTCTACGGGATGGTGACGACGATTCTCGGCGCCACGGCCAACAACATCAGCGTCAACAGCAACCCGACCGCGACCGGGACGACGCACATCATCGCGTCCGCCATCGAAGGCAACGCGCTCGAGGCGAACAGCTTCATGGTCGTCGAGGGCGACGGCACGGCGCTGATGATCACGGGCAAGGCCGGCTCGGGGCCGATCATCTCCGGCACCGGCCGCTGGATCTGCCCGACCGGATCGATCGAGTTCGAATGCGTGGCCTCAACGACCGGTGCGACCCGGTGGGAGATCTTCTACTTCCCGCTCGATGTCGGCGCCCAGGTCGTTTCGGCGTAACGGCATGACCCGGACGGCACGCGTCCTCGCGGCGTGTCTGCTCGGCGTGATCCTCGGGGTCGCGCCGCTGCAGGCCGTCGGCACGGCGGTGGTCACGGTGGCCGACATCGGCGGCGGCCTCACCAAGATCACGGTCGCCTGGACCTCCACGGCGGGCGGGGCGGTCAGCGCGAACGCGTTCGCAGTGCCGCGCGGCGAGCTCCTGCAGGTGACCTTCATCCCCGGCACCGGCGGCACGGTGCCGACGGACTTGTATGACGTGACGGTGGTCGACCTGAACGCCATCGACGTCGCAACCGGCAACGGCACCGATTGTAGTGCGACCCTCGCGCGCGTCCGTGTGCCGCTCACCGGCAACGCGGCCGCCCTGACGCATCGGATCTTTCTCGACGGCAGCTCGACCCTCGACGTGGTAGTCGCGGCCGCCGGCAACGCGAAAACCGGGTCGGTCATTCTCCTGATTGGACGGTAACCCTGATGCGCGTCCGCATTCTCATCGGCAAGCAGACGGGGCAGATCCAAGTCGTGGCCCAGCCGGAGGGCGAGCACATGATCGCAACCGGCTACGGCGAGCTCGTGGCGGCCGAGGAGCTGCCCGCGGGGGCCAGTCTCGCGGATCCGGACGAGGGCAACGACGTCTCGCGCGACGAGGCGGCACCCGGCACCTCGACCGCCCGCGTCCGCACACCCAGGAAGTCCGCGGCCGCGCCGAAAGCCACCAGCCGCCGGAAGCGTCGGTGATGGCGGGTGAGTCTCACCCTCGTCACCGCGCCGGCGACCGAGCCGATCACGGTCGCGGAGATCAAAGCGCATCTCCGTCTCGACACTACTGAGGGCGAACCGGCCCCGACGGCGCCGACGCTCGCGCTCGTCACGGTCGCCGGCCTCGTCACCGCCGGCGTGCACCGCGTCCTCTGGACGTTTGTCACCGCGGACGGCGAGACTGAGGCCGGCGGGATCTCGAACGCCGTCACTGCGGACGGCACCCACGCACAGATCGACAGCACCGTCCCGATCGGCGGGAGCGCCGTCACTGCCCGGAAGGGCTACATGACGATCGCCGGCGGGTCGACCTATCTGCTTGTCGCGACGATCGCCGACAACACGACCGCCACCTACCGGATCAACATCGCGGACGGCAGCCTGGGCGCGCAGGCGCCGACGACGAACACGACGAGCGATCCGCAGATCGTCGCCTGGGTCGCGGGCGCGCGCGAGTACGCCGAGACCTTCACGCACCGCGGGTTCATCACACAGACCTGGGATCTGAAGCTCGGCGGCTTTCCCTGCGACGACGTGATCTGGCTGCCGAAAGCGCCCCTGGTCTCGGTGACGAGCGTCACGTATGTGGACCCGGCCGGCGCGACGCAGACATGGAGCAGCGCGCTCTACACGGTCGATGCGCCGGCCGGCCCGAAAGCGCGCGCGGGCTGCCTCGTGCCGAACTACGGCCAGGCCTTCCCGTCGACGCGCGACGTCGTCAACGCCGTGACGGTGCGCTTCGTGGCGGGCTACGGCGCGGCCGCGGCCGTCCCGGTCCTGATCAAGGCCTGCCTGAAAGAGCACGTCCGCGCGAGCTGGCTGCGCGGCGACGCGGCGGCGTCGCTCAAGATCCTCGACTGGGTGAACACCCAGCTCTGGGCCTACAAGGCGTTCTGATGGGCACCGTCGGCGAGAAACGGAAGCGCATCCGGATTGAGAAAGCGGTCTCGGTTCCGGACGGCCAGGGCGGCCACACGAACAGCTTTGCGCTGCGCGCCGTGGTCTATGCGCACGAGCGGCCGCTCAGCGGCGGGGAAGCGCTGCTGGCCGTCCAGGTGACCGCGGTCCTGCGATCCGTCTGGGAGATCTGGTTTCGCGAGGACGTGAGCGTCAAGGACCGGATTCGGTACAAGGCGCGCGTGCTCGAGGTGGAGTCCTACGTCGACCCGACCGACGAGCGCACCGAACTGCATCTGACGTGCTCGGAGATCCAGCCATGACGAGCTACTCCGCGCTCTCGCCGGTGGCCGTCGGCCTCTACACGGTGCTGAACGTGGCGGCGCTCACCGACCTGGCGACCGGCGGTGTTGGCGACGACATCGCGCAGGGCACCGGGTATCCCTTCGTGCTCGTCGAGGTGAACGAGCACGCGACGGGCGGGTTCGGCACCAAGCCCGGCCTGAAGACGCTGCCGGAGATCGATCTGCGCGTGCATGTGTTCAGCACGTATCAGGGGTGGAGCGAGGCGCAAGGCGTGATGGGGAAAGTCCTCGAGCTGCTCGCGGATCCGCCGGCGGTGACCGGCTATAGCAGCTGGGCGATCTTCCACGACGACACGATCGCGCTCGCCGATCAGGAAGTCGCCGGCGTGAAGATCAAGGAGCTGGTCGCCCTGTTTCGGTTGTACGTGGAGCTCCAATGACCGACGAGTCCAAGCCGCCCGTCATCGTCGACCCGACCGGGAAACCCGCGCGCGCGCCGGCGGACGCCCGCTGCCCGCACTGCGGCGCCGGGCCCGAGCGGCGCGTGCTCACGAGTGGGTTCGGGCCGCCGAAGACCGCGTGCGGCGTCTGCGGCCGTGACGTCGAGGGGCAAGCCTGATGGCCGGCAAAGTCGGATCCGCCGGTTTCTCCGTCCTCCTGCTCGACGGGTATGACCTGCTCGCGTCGAAGGTCAAAACCTTCGGCTGGAAACTCAGCGCGCTCAACGAGCGCTCAGAGGGCCTCGGCGACACGCTGGAGGCCAAAACGCCGACGGGCCTGATGAAAGTCGAGCTCACCCAGAGCGGCGCGTTTTTCGATGACGCCACGACCGGCGCGCACGCGCTCCTCAGCACGATCGCGAACCTCGCCGTCAGTCGCGTGCTGGCCTTCTGTTACGGCGGCAACACGCTCGGCGCGCCCTTCGTGGGGATGAGCGGCGCCTACGGGATGAGCTACGAGGTCCTCGGCCAGGTGGGCGCGCTGACGAAGGCCAACGTCGGGTATGAGGCGTCGGGCGTCCTCGACCGCGGCGTCATCCTGCAGATCCAGACGGCGCTCACGACCGACGGCAACGGCACGTCCGTCGACTACACGCTCGACCCGTCGCAGCGCGTGATCCCGATCACCTCAGCCACAAAGGCGAACCCGTGCGTCGTGACGACGCCGGTCCCGCATGGGCTGACGACCGCGCAGAAGGTCCTGATCAGCAACAACACGCTCGCCGGCCCCGCCATCAACAGCGACCTGGCGGTCACGGTGATCTCGACGACCACGTTCTCGGTCGCGGTCAACACGACGGGCAGCTCGGGGGCGGGCACGGGCGGATCGTTCGTGCTCTCGAGCACGGTGAATGGCGCCGCGGGCATTCAGGCGGTCAGCGCCTTCTCGGGGCTCACCGGCGCCGTCAACAAGATCCAGCACTCGCCGGACGACAGCACCTGGGCGGATCTCATCACCTTCGTCAACGTGACCACGGCGCCCGGGGCACAACGGGTGACGAGCGCCGGCACGGTCGATCGGTATACGCGGTACGTGCGCGACGTGACGGGATCGGGATCGTTCACGCCGTTTGTCGGACTCGCACGCGGTTAACCAGGGAGCATCACGATGGCAGCCGGCAAACATGGATCGTCGGAAATCACGATCAGCTACGACGACGGCCCCGGCGGGACGTTGCGGCTGATCACCAGCTTCATCCTGACGATCAGCGGCATCAAGCTGACGTCGAACATGCAGGCGTCGACGGCCTTCGGCGACACGCTCGAGAAAAAGCTGCCGACGGGCATGAGCGTGATCGCGCCTTGGACGATGCACGGGTTCATGGATGACACCGCGACGCTCGGGCCGCACGTCGTCTTCATCGCACCCGACACGAGCCCGCAGGCCTCGAGCCGCTCGCTGGTGATCGTCTTCGGCAACAGCAAGACCTGGTCGTCGGAGGGGTATCTCGAGAGCTACGAGGTCCTCGGCAAGACCGGCAACCTGACCGAGTTCAACGCGACCGGGATCCAGAACTCGGGCGCCTGGACGTAAATGTTCGCCAGCCAGACGCAAGCGACGATCC
>Ga0105249_10002645_pt1 | contig 15498 bp, 13 predicted proteins | sample KBSS44metaG_FD_81522 | JGI IMG/M metagenome (GOLD analysis project Ga0105249, IMG submission 81522) | Switchgrass rhizosphere microbial communities from Kellogg Biological Station, Michigan, USA - KBS S4-4 metaG | ecosystem: Host-associated > Plants > Roots > Rhizosphere > Soil | place...
TAAGTGCTGCCTTTTGTTTCTAAATAAATACTATGGAGAAAGCCAAGCCCATCCGCAATAAGGAAGCTAACCAGCTGAAAGCTATCGGAACATCAAATCAGCCTATATTTGCACCACTTTTTATGATTCATCCGCATACGTATATCCATCCGAATGCAAAGCTGGCTACCAATGTAAAAATTGATCCGTTTACAGTCATTCACCAGGACGTGGAAATTGGTGAAGGCACCTGGATAGGAAGTAATGTGACCATCATGGAAGGAGCACGTATTGGCAAGAACTGCCGCATCTTTCCGGGGGCAGTCATTTCTGCCATTCCCCAGGATTTGAAATTCCAGGGTGAATACAGTAATGTGATCATTGGGGATGGTACAACTATTCGCGAATTTGTTACGGTTAATCGCGGCACGAAAGACCGGGATAAGACAGAAGTGGGAAAGAATTGCCTGATCATGGCCTATTGCCACCTGGCACATGATTGCCTGGTAGGGGATAATTGCATTATGAGTAATAACACACAAGTAGCAGGTCATGTAACGATCGGTGACTGGGTGATCCTCGGTGGTATGTGTGCAGTACACCAGTTTGCAAAAATTGGTTCGCATGCATTCGTTAGCGGTGGTTCATTGGTAAGTAAAGATGTGCCTCCGTATATCAAAGCAGGGCGTACTCCCTTAAGCTATGCAGGTGTAAATTCAATTGGATTGAAAAGAAGAGGTTTTAGTATTGAGCGCATTAATCATATTCTCGACATCTACCGGGTACTTTACAATAAAGGGATGAATACAAGCCAGGCAGTTGAATTCATTGAAGAAGAAATGCCTGCTACAGATGAACGGGATGAAATTGTAACTTTCGTCCGTGAGAGCCCAAGAGGAATCATTAAACGTTACACCAAAGGCACAGCCGATGACGATCTCCCTGTCTGATGCAGGCAAACGATTCAATCGCGACTGGATCTTCCGCCATCTTACTTATACATTTGAAGCAGGTAAATCATACGCTATCACCGGGCCCAATGGATCGGGCAAATCAACATTGCTTCAATCGATCGGAGGCGCTTTACATCTTAATGAAGGAAATGTTCAATACCTGTCTGCCGGACAGGCAGGCTCAATGCTCAATGTTCAATGCCCAAATGATGAACAGTTTCGATATGTATCTTTATGTGCACCGTACCTGGAGGTTATTGAGGAAATGACAGTGAAAGAGTTTTTGGAATTTCACTCACAGTTCAAATCCTTTCTTCCGTCTGTTTCCATTAATGAGATCATTGCAATTGTTGGCCTGGAAAAAGCAATGAACAAACAGATCCGTTTTTATTCTTCGGGTATGAAACAACGGGTAAAACTGGCTCAATGCATTTTTTCTGATGTGCCGGTTATACTATTAGATGAACCTTGTACTAACCTGGATGCAGAAGGAGTTGCTTTATATCAAAAGCTTATCAATGATTATTGTTCAAACCGTTTAGTGCTGGTGAGCAGTAATGATGAAGTGGAATTTTCTTTTTGCAAAGAAAGACTATCGATCATGGATAATAAATAAATCCCTTTTAATGCACATCGCCCATGTCAAACTTGTGCTTCTCTTTACCCTTTGCGAAGAGTACAAATGGGACACAAATGAGAAATAAGACTCCAACAAACATAAAAACATCCATATAGCTAAGCACAGCAGCTTGTTTGGTCACTGAATAATCAATCAGCTTAATTGCTTCCTGTTTAGCCGTAAATATATTGGCTCCTTTTGCCATCATCCCGTTTTGCAATGCAACTATTTTGTTCTGAACAGCCGGGTTATTGATATCAAGTTTACTCACCAGGTCACTGCGATGCACCATATTTTTTCTTGCCATATAGGTGATGATAACGGCAACACCAAATGAACCGCCAAGCTGACGCATCATCCCGGTAAATGCAGCACCATCGCCAATCTCCCTTCCTTTTAGTGTTCCCAGTGATAAAGCCGTGATTGGGATAAATAACATCCCCATGGCAACGCCACGCAAAATAAGCATCCAGAAAAATGCCTGCTTGCTTGTATCGGGAGTGAGAATTTTATAGCCCCACATACAAAAAAAGAAAAACATCAACATGCCGGCAGCTACAATATATTGATGTTTGATGCCGGTTTGTAATACTCGTCCAATGAGCGGCATCATAAATGCAGTGGTAAGTGCAGCAGGTACGAATAAAAGCCCTGCTTGTGTTGCCGTCCACCCAAGAACAGATTGCGTATATAAGGGTATGATAAAAGTGGAACCATATAATCCAAATCCCATAATAAATGAAAGTATTGTTCCGATCCTGAGGTTCCCGTTTTTTAAAACTTTTAATTGAACAACGGGATTACGATACGTCATTTCTCTCCACAAAAAAAAGAAAGCTCCTAAAATACTAATGACGGTGAGAAAAATAATCGTACTGCTGTTGAACCAATCGTCCTCTTGTCCTTTCTCCAAAACATATTGCAGTGAACCCACAAAAACAGCCAGCAATCCAATGCCTGCCCAATCGATATCGGCGGCAGCGCTTTTTTCAGCATATTTGGGACTTCTTACAAATTGAAGTGTGAGCAATGCTGCAATAATGCCAAGCGGAATGTTGATATAAAAAATATAAGGCCAGCCAAAGTTTTGAGTGATATATCCACCTAAAGGAGGACCTAGTGTCGGGCCAATAATAACACCCATTCCATAAAGCGCCTGTGCCATTCCCCGTTTTTCAGGAGGATAGCTCTCCGTAATGATCGTTTGTGATGTTACGAGCAATGCACCACCACCAACTCCCTGGAGAAATCGAAATATGATCAGCTCCGTAATTGCAGTTGCATTACCGCATAAAAAGGAACAGATCGTAAAAAGAATGATCGATGCAGCAAAATAATTTCGCCGGCCAAATTGAGCCGAGAGCCAACTTGTCATGGGTATGATGATCACATTCCCGATAGCATAAGCGGTAACCACCCAACCGATCTCACCCGTTGTTGCACCCAGGTTTCCCCTCATATCATTCAAAGAAACATTGACGATCGTGGTATCAACAATTTCCAATAATGCGCATACGATGGCAGTGATTGTGATAATTACCCGCCGGGAGCCATATTCAATTAATGAACTTGCTTGTGTCATAATAATCTTTAATCCAGGTGAACATCCACCATTACATTCATACCGGGACGTAATTTTTTGATCAATGAATCTGATGCGTTGGTAAATTCGATCTTAACAGGTAAACGTTGAACAACTTTTACAAAATTGCCGCTTGCATTATCGGGTGGAAGCAAAGCAAACGTAGAGCCTGTTGCGGGCGAAAAAGAAGCAAGCCTTGCTTCGAATTTATGACCAGGATAAGCATCAGCATGAATGATCACCTTTTGCCCTTCTTTCATTTTATCTAGCTGCGTTTCCTTAAAGTTTGCGATCACCCAAACATTTTCACTGTGTACAATACTGAATACAGGTTGGCCTGCCTGCACATATTGACCGGGTTGTACATTTATTTTTGATACTAACCCGTCCTGTGGTGCCGTGATCACGGTATAAGAAAGATTCAATTTTGCTGCATCCACATCTACTTGTCTCTGATGGATGGTGGCTTCCGCTACATTTACCTGTGAACCTGTTGCATTGCTTTGTACCGAAACTGCATTGGTTTGTTGCTGTGCCTGTTTCTTTTGCTCCTGCAAAATGGCTAATTGTTTTTCTGCTGTTTGTTTGGCAGCCGACGCCTGTTCATATTGTTGCTGTGTAATGGAATGGTCTTTAAAAAGATTAGCATAGCGTTCGAAATCCTGTGAGGCACGCCACAAGGTTATTTTGGCTGCTTCAATTTGTGCATCAACCGTACCAACAGATGCCTGCGAGGTTGCGATATTTGCTTTTGCAGCAGACGTTGTTGCTCTTGCACTACTGAGTGAGCTTTGTGCGATTTGCAATGCTGCCTGCGCCTGCTCCACTTTAATTACATAATCTCGGTCGTCCAATATTAATAATGTATCGCCTTTTTTTACGCTTTGATTATCTCTTACTCTAACATCTATAATGTAACCGGCAACCTTGGGTATCACGGGACTTATATCAGCACTTACCTGTGCATCGTCCGTATCTTCATGATGTAAACTGTGTTGATATTTTGAAACACCAAACCAGCTGCCGCCAACAACCAGTATAGCGAGTACGATAATAAAAATGGGGTTCCTTTTCTTTTTATTTTTTTTCGTTTCCATGTTCTCAATTATGTTTAATGATTTATTTCTTTAATTCCGTACTTAGGATACCGGCTGTTTGTAGTAATTTATGGTATGCAACGAATGCATCAGCCCTGGCCAGGGTATAACTGAGCTTTGCCTGTAATTGCGCCAGGTCTGCATCAAGCAGGTCGGTAGTCGTTGCAAGGCTGTTATTGAATTTATTTTTTACGATTCGATAATTTTCCTGTGCCTGCTCCATAGCTTTTGCATATACTTCAATTTTCTTTCGGTTACTCAGCAGGTTGAGATAATTTTTATTTACCTGCATTCGAATATTATCATCCATTAAAGATTCTGTAAAGCCCAGCTGCTTTACCCTTGATTGCGCTTGTTGCACTTTTGATTTATTCTTCCACAGCGAACTTATATTATAGGAAACCCCGAGACCAATATCCATTGCATTGGTTACTGAGAAAACATTGGGTATATCAGCTGCGATATAACCACCCGTTAATGCAAGACCCGGATATAATTCACTCTTAACAGACCTGACCCCGGATTCTGCAGCTTTCTTTCGCAGATCAATAGCGGCCTTATCTTTCCGGTTATTTAAGGCAGCATTTATAAAATCTTCAAGGATCCGGCTGTCATCTTTTTTTTGAATACCCGTTGTATCTAAAACCAGCTCGGTATTTGTTGGAAGTCCAAGCATAAGATTCATATTGATCGTTGCCAATTGCCTGTTGTTCTCAGCATCTAATAAACTTAATTCGGTATTTGATTCCTGCAGCTGGGCTTTTAAAAGATCGTTACGGGCCAGCAATCCATTTTTCTCCATATTGCCCAGGTCTTTTGAACGTAACTGCGCTTCTGCTAAGTTTTCTTTTACAAGACGCACAGCCGTTGTGGCTTTAAATAAATTGGCAAATGCTTCCAATGTATTTTGAATTACTTCATCCTTATCATTTTCAGCGTCAAGCAGAGTAGCCTTCTCAAGAAACTTTGCTGATTCAATACCATAGCGAATGCGACCACCATTGTAAATAGGTAATGAAATGTTTAATGCACCAAAAAGCGCTTGCGTTACTTTAGGTGATTCTCCCGTTCCTGATCCACCATTATTATTGCTTTTTGTTTTTAGATCAACATTGGCACTGTTTAGTCTCAAATAAGAGCCATTTATCTTGGCATCAGGTAATTTTTTTTCCAATGCTTCTTTTGAAGCCGCGCTGGCTTCTTCAATTTTGGCCTGGTTGATCTTAAGCTGTTTGCTGTTTTGAAGGCTCAGGTTAATTGCTTCATCAAGGCCTATTCTCTTCGTTTCTTGAGCGGTCACCCGTATAGAGATAGATAAAAAGATAATCAGCGCTCCTTTCAGTTTATTCATCGTTGGTCAATATTGCTTTAAATAATTTTTTTAAATGCTGGCTTAATTTCTTTTTTATATTTTTTTGAAATTCTTCGTCACCCAGGCTTTGAAGATTATTGATCTCTTTATAATAATGTTGAGTAGCTACCATGTTATTGGAAGTACCGATCAGGGTCGCCATCATCAACGGGATATCGATATTTTTTTTGAATTCACCATTGCGCTGTCCCTGGTGGATGAGCTTTGCGATCAGCTCCTGGTTCCGCTTCTTCATCTGGAAAATAAGATCAGCCGTGATGCCCGTGTGATTAACCACTTGCTCTCTTACCATAATTCTTGAAAAGCATTGTTGCTTCATGATCTTATCAATATAATGGTCGATCAGTGTTTCCATCTTCTCCATTGAAGTCAGCTTTTTATCTTCAAGAATGGTTCCGAGTTTTAGCTTGATATGTTCGCCCCGGTAATTGAACAGGGCTTCAAGAAGCTTATCCTTTGATCCGAAATAGTAAGAGACCATGGCAAGGTTTACATTGGCCTTCTCTGCAATGTCGCGGACAGAGGTGCCGTTAAACCCTTTCTCAGCAAATAAGATCTCTGCTGTTTCCATGATCTGAACCTGTTTATCATTGTATTCCATATTGGGAATTTTAAAAACGGGAGCCAAAGTTAAACAAATGTTTGATTTAAACAAACGTTTAATTAAGAAAATAAAAAGTTTTTTACAGGCGGGAAACTCAAACCCTGATTCTAAGAGAATTACCGCTGACTGGCGATCAGCAAATTCAAGTCGGTAAACTTTAAACTGAATCTTTCGCTCAGATAAAAATTAGTGAGGGAACCCTTAAACAAATAAATGCCGCTGCGCAGGTTGATATTATGCCAGATCAGGTTCTCGAAACCACCCTCTTCACCAGCTTCAAGCATGAGCGGCATCAATACATTGCTGATAGCTTGTGAGGCTGTTCTTGAAAAACCCGAAGGAATATTGGGGACACAATAATGGATAACGCCATATTTCAAAAAAGTCGGATGCTCATGGCTGGTTATTTCAGAAGTTTCAAAACAACCGCCACGGTCAATACTTACATCAATAATTACAGAACCAGGCCGCATATTGCTTACCATTTCTTCTGTCACTACCATGGGTGTTCTGCCGGTCTCACTGCCCAGTGCACCGACTGCAACTTCACAAGTCTTTAATTGTTTTGCAAGCATGCGGGGCTCGATCACCGATGTCCATAACCGGTGACCGATATTATTCTGCAAACGCTTTAAACGATAAACGCTATTATCGAACACTTTTACGGATGCCCCGAGCGCCAATGCTGCCCTTGCTGCATATTCACCAACAATACCAGCGCCGATAATGATAACCTTTGTAGGAGCAATACCGGATATACCCCCCAGCAATACTCCTTTACCATGATTAGCTGAACCCAGGTATTGCGCGGCGATTAAAGCAACGGCACTCCCGGCAATTTCACTCATGCTGCGAACGATAGGATAAGTACCGCTATCATCTTTTAGATTCTCAAATGAAATAGCAGTGATGCGTTTATCCATCATTGATTGCAACAATTCACGACGCAATACGGAAAGATGAATCGGCGATATGATGATCTGGTTCAATTGCAATAAGGGAAGATCATCTTCTACAACAGGAGCACTTTTTACCAGTATAGGCGCCTTGAAAACTTCTGCATGTTCATATACGATCTTAGCACCTGCTTCACTATAATCTCTGTCGCGAAAATGGGATGCATCGCCCGCATTATGTTCGATCACTACCTGGTGACCATTACTTACTAGTACACTCACAGCATCCGGAGTCAGCGCCACCCGGTTTTCCTGGAAAGCCGTTTCTTTAGGAATACCGATCATCATCTGCGCACCTTTCGGACGTATGTCCAGCGTTTCCTCCAGCGTTTCGTAGCTGAATGATGTGCTTATTTTTGGTTTCTGCTGGCTCATTGGCTCGCGGTTGGTATTAGTTTTTCTTTAAGCTGAATAGGGAACAGAACCTGCCTGCCGGCCGGCAAGTGTACATAAGTACGCCAAAGGCGAAACAGATGCTTTATAGTTCCAAAGGAAAACCTTTGGCATAGCACTTCTGCCGGGGTTCAAATGTAACTATTTATCTCCGATAGTAAGACGGCGAGTTTGTGAATCCAGGGGTTCTATATGAACATGCATTGTTCCCGGCGGAAAAATACCGGGAGCTTTATCCGGCCATTCAACAAAACAAGTATACCCGCTATACAAACAATCTTCAATACCCGCTTGTATAGCTTCGGCTTCATCTTTTAGCCGATAAAGATCAATATGAAACAAAACACGTTTGGTCCCGTTGCAGTCATAAGCATATTCATTAATGATCGAAAACGTAGGGCTCCCAACAATATCTTTTACTCCGAGTGTATCACAAAGGGCATGAATAAAAGTTGTTTTACCCGATCCCATTTTACCATGAAATGCAACGATTTTTGTATCCCCGGCTATTGTCAAAAACTGTTTTGATGCAGTATTAAGTTGAGCTATCGTAAAAATTAAATCCACGTTGCAAAGATATTTGCTGCTTTTGCAACGCTGATGAAAAGATTACTTTTTTCGTAAGAAATCAAACAACGGGTATTGAGTAAATTTGCAGTATGGAAGCAGAAACAGTGAAATGGAAAGTTGAAGGCATGGATTGTACTACCTGTGCTCTCAATATTTCAAAATACCTCGAACGGGAAGGATTAAGAAATGTAAAAGTAAATTTTGCAACCGGTGATGTATTGTTTGAACAGGTTGCTGAAGATAAAAAAGAAAAAGTTGCAAGGGGAATTGAAGGGCTTGGATATAAAGTGCTGAACGGGGAGCAAATTACGGAAGAGAAACGCAAACCTTTTCTTTCTACGCATCTGCATAGGTTTCTATTTTGTTTACCTTTTACGCTGGTCCTGATGCTGCACATGGTAGATAAATGGGTTCATCTCCATTGGCTGATGGATCCGTGGTTACAACTTGGCTTGTGTTTACCCGTGTATATCGTTGGAATGAGTTTTTTTGGTAGGAGTGCTTGGAAAAGTATTCGAAACGGGATACCAAATATGAATGTGCTGATCGCGGTGGGCGCTACAGCGGCTTTTATATATAGTCTGTACGGTACATTATCTGGTCAGGCTGAGCAATATTTATTTTATGAGACCGCTGCCGCTATTATCACACTGGTCTTTTTGGGCAATTATCTCGAAGATGCTTCGGTTGAGTCTACTCAAAGAGCATTGAAAGCATTAGCCAAAAACCAGAAAGTAATGGCCAATATGATTGCATTTGATGATAATCACCTGGAACAAATATTTCCGGTAGAGAATACACAATTGCATGTTGGTGACCTGATCTTAATAAAGTCGGGAGAGCAGGTTCCTATCGACTGTAAAATATTATGGGGAGATGCACATGTGAATGAGGCGATAATCACCGGTGAAAGCACACCGGTTCATAAATATCCAAAGGATAAATTGATCGGCGGCAGTATCATTGAGAATGGCACAATAAAAGCACAAGTGACGGCAACGGGTGATAACACTGTCCTGTCCGGTATATTAAACATGGTAAAGCAAGCACAAGGAGAAAAGCCACCTGTTCAACAACTGGCCGATAAAATCAGCGCTGTATTTATTCCCGTCGTGTTGGTTATTGCTTTGATAACATTAACGGCCAGCTGGATCATTTTAAAAGATTTTACCCCGGCTTTAATGCGCAGTATTGCTGTGTTGGTGATTGCATGCCCATGTGCAATGGGTTTAGCAACTCCTGCTGCTATCGCTGTTGGATTGGGAAGAGGAGCAAGAAAAGGAATTCTTTTTCGGAATGCTACCAGCCTGGAGTTATTTAAAGATATTAAACAAGTAGTGTTTGATAAGACCGGGACATTGACAACCGGGAAGTTTACAGTCAGCAGCTGGCAGTCGATGAATGGTCTTGATGACAGCGCTTTTAAAAAGCTTATTTATTCTTTGGAAAAATATTCCAATCATCCCATTGCGACATCTATAACTAATGAATGGAAAGTAAAAGACGAAATCAGGTGGAAAAGGATCGAAGAAATAAAGGGATTGGGTATGAAAGCCGAAGACATAGCAGGTAATACGTTTATCGCCGGTTCCTTCAAAGCAGCAGAAAAATTGACCCATGATGATAAACATAATGTTTATATTTTAAAAAATAATGAACTGCTCGGTTGGATCGATGTTAAAGATGAATTAAGGCAGGAATCAAAACCCGTAATAGCATATCTCCATAATAAAGGCATCAAAACTATTTTATTGAGCGGTGATCGTTACGAAAAAACTAAGGCGATTGCGGATGAATTAGGAATTGATGAGGTGATCGCCGAGCAAACACCTGAGCAAAAGCTGCAAAAGATCGCGGAATTAAATGCACAAACTCCGACGGCAATGGTTGGTGATGGCATCAATGATGCACCTGCACTTGCCAAGGCGACGGTGGGTGTTTCCATGAGCGAAGCATCACAGATCGCTGTACAAAGTGCACAAGTAATATTAATGAATCATGGGTTAAAAAAATTACCTGAAGCTTTAGGTTTAGGTAAACATACTTATTTAACTATCAAGCAAAATCTTTTCTGGGCATTTGCCTATAATATTGTTGCCATACCTGTGGCAGCTTTCGGTTTCCTTACTCCAACTTTCGGTGCATTGGTGATGGGAATGAGTGATGTGGTACTGGCCATTAATTCAGTAAGGTTATTTGTAAAGAAAGTGGATTAAAAGCCAGTTTTAAAATTGCTTTCTTTCCCTAACTTCAATACTTATCGTTATTGATTTGCCGGACATTCATCAAATATTAAAACAGTATTGGGGATATGATACATTTCGCCCTTTACAGGAAGACGTTATTAATTCTGTTCTTTCGGATCATGATACATTAGCACTGATGCCAACTGGTGGTGGTAAATCAATTTGCTACCAGGTACCTGCTTTATGTAAAGAGGGTTTGTGTCTTGTCATCTCTCCCTTGATTGCATTAATGAAAGACCAGGTGGAAAATCTTCGGAGAAAAGGAATTACAGCTTTTGCTGTTTATTCCGGGATGGAAAGGAAGGAAGTTGAAAATACTTTTAAAGTAGCGGGTAATAGTAATTGTAAGTTTTTATATGTAAGTCCTGAAAGACTAGAAACAAATTTATTTAAAGAATATCTTCCTTCTTTGGGAGTTAATCTTATTGCGGTTGACGAAGCACATTGTATTTCACAGTGGGGGTATGATTTTCGTCCTCCTTATTTGCGTATTGCAGCATTACGGGAGGAGCTCACGGGCATTCCAATACTGGCTTTGACGGCTACTGCTACTCCCGATGTACAAAATGATATTTGTGATAAGTTAAATTTCAAAGATCCGAACATCTTTCGTCAGTCTTTTGAAAGACCCAATCTTTCCTTTAGTGTTTTTAATGTTGATTCAAGAGCAAAAAAGATCATTGAAATATTTTCAAAAGTGCCTGGTTGTGGCATTATATATTGTAAAAGCAGGAAAAGAACAAAGGAAGTAGCAGAATTATTAAAGCTGCAAAAGATCCCTGCTGATTTTTATCATGCGGGATTGAACCAGGAGGAAAGAAACCGTAAGCAGGAAGCTTGGATCAAAAATCAAACAAGAGTGATCGTTTGTACGAATGCATTTGGAATGGGAATCGATAAGCCGGATGTAAGAATAGTGGTGCATGCGGATATGCCGGATTGTTTGGAAAATTATTACCAGGAAGCCGGCCGTGCAGGAAGAGACCTGAAAAAATCTTACGCCGTTTTATTATATGATGAAACAGATATTGCAGATCTGGAATCATTGGCTTCCATCCGCTATCCTTCGTTAGAAGATATTAAGAAAGTTTATCAGTCCGTCTGTAATTATTTACAAATACCATCCGGAGGTTATGAAGGAACTTATTTTGACTTTGACATCAATGATTTTGTAAAAAAATTCAAATTAAATGTCCATACGGCTGTCTACTCTTTAAAAACATTGGAACAGGAAGGGTGGTTAAGTTTTAATGAACAGGTCTTTGTTCCTTCCACTGTACAATTTACTACCACTAAAAATGATCTGTATGAATTTGAAAAGTTAAACCCGCTGCTTGAGCCTGTAATTAAATCCCTGCTGAGAGCTTATGAAGCAATTTTTGATTTTCCCGTATCTATATCTGAGACAGTTTTAGCCAGGTTGAATAAAACAGATGTTGCTGCTGTCAAATTACAATTGCATCAATTGGACAAGACGGGTATTATTCATTATATTCCTCAAAAGGATTCGCCACAAATATTATTATTGCGGGAAAGAGTAAAAACCGAACACCTTGCCATTGATATCGCTGCTTTTAAAACAAGAAAAGAAAAATTCATCCAGCGCAGCAAGATGATGGTCCAGTATGTTCGCGAAAATGCTTTTTGCAGAAGCCGGATGCTCGGTAGTTATTTTGGTGATAAAGAGCTTAAGAATTGTGGGGTTTGTGATAATTGTTTAAGTCAAAAAGCACTGGTAGTTAACCGGGAGGATTTCAGAAAGATCTCGGATATTATTAATACAGTTTTATCATCACAACCATTGCCTGCAAAAGAATTGATGCTGCAACTGGGGAGCATTAAAAAAGAAAAAGCCTGGAAAGTGCTTGAATTATTGCAATCAGAAGATAAAATTGAAGTGGATGCGTCAGGCTGGGTGCGATTGAAGTAAAATAATATTGAAACCCGCTTTCTTACATTTGCAATATGTCACAAATGCATTATCACGATTATTTACAGTTAGATAAAATTCTCAATGCCCAATCCCCTGAAAGTGATAAGAAGAATTTATCGGCACATGATGAAATGTTGTTTATTATTATTCACCAGGCCTATGAACTTTGGTTCAAACAACTCCATCATGAAATAGATTCAGTTACTGCTATTATGAATAAGCCGGCGCTGAATGATAATTCCCCGGAATTACAAATGGTGGTGCATCGCTTGAAAAGAGTAGTAGTCATCCTGCAGGTATTAGTTCACCAGATCGATATCATGGAAACAATGACACCGATGGATTTTTTGGATTTCCGGGATGAGCTGCGACCTGCTTCTGGTTTTCAGAGCTGGCAATTCAAACAACTGGAAGCAAAGTTGGGTTTGAAATATGAGCACAGGCATGGTAAAGAATACTACACTTCCCAGCTGCGTGATGAGCATATTGCAATTATTAAAACAGCTGAAACTGAAAATTCAATTTTGCAATTAATAAACGCCTGGCTGGAAAGGATGCCGCTTGCCCCTGCTTTGTCTGACGATAAAAACTCTTTCTGGCAACAGTACAGGTCGGCTTATCAAAACAGTCTGGCTGATGTAGAAAAGGAAAACCTTGCAGCGTTTGATGAACTATTTATGCGAACTGAAGAGGCATCTTCTACCCGGCATTTTTCAGCCGCTGCAAGTCGTGCAGCATTGTTCATTATGTTATACAGGGGTTATCCTTTGCTTCAATTACCTTTTCAATTGTTGAATTGCTTGCTGGATATCGATGAACAATTAAGTAACTGGCGCTATCGGCATATGAATATGGTACACCGCACAATCGGAACACGGATAGGTACAGGTGGCAGCAGCGGAAAAGATTATTTGAAGGCAGCCGCAGACAAGCATTACATTTATAAAGAGATCGCCCAGCTTAATAGTTTCTTGATTGAACGAAGAAAACTTCCTGTTTTACCACTATCACTTGAGAACAAATTGGGATTTGTTCATCATTAGAAAAATCTTTTTACTGCCTCAAATTTTCTAAATGGTTGCTTAAAAAAATTATCAATCTTTTTGTTAAACTCATCAGCATATACAATCGGTGTGCTATGGCCTGAATTTGGTAAAATCCATAAATAAGCATTAGGAATATTCTGATAGATCTCTACCGTATGTCCTTCTTTTATTACATCATGATCACCACCAATTACGAGTGTGGGACAATTTATTTTTTGCAAATCTGAATCTGCAATGTGAGGTTGTTCGATCAAAAGCCTTAAAAGCTTAAAATTATTTTTCTCCGTCTCATTCTTACCCGGTTTGCTTTTTAAATCATTATACATCGGTTCCACCATATTCCAAATGGCCTGCGGCACTGCAGTTGTATCCGGTCGCAGATTAGCGCCTGTTATGGCAAGCTTCTTTACCTTTTCCGGATGACGGATCGCCATCAATAATCCATCAATGCCACCATCACTCCAGCCGACAACATAAGCTGAGTCGATTTTCATTGCATCTAATAATGCGGCATAGTCATCTGCCATCATCTCGTAACTTAATGAGTCTTTACTGTCAGCAGACTTTCCCTGGGCGCGGCTATCCGCAACGATCACCTTATACTCTTTTTCGAAGTAAGGGATTTGTTTAATGAAATTGCTGATGGAGCCTCCGTTTCCATGAATAAATAATAAAGGTTTGCCCTGTCCATACACTTCTGCATACATTTTAAATCCACGGATGTCATAATATTTACCAACTGTTTTATTTTTTCCATACATGTTTTTTGGATCTTTCAGGAGTTTCGCATATTCCATTTGAATTTTTTCAAAATCATCCTGAGCAAGTAATGAACATTGAATGATCACTAATGAGATGAATAAAGCAGTTATTTTTTTCATGTGTAGAAGTTTTGGGTCTTAGTACCAGCCAAGTTAATATGTTTGGCAATTTTTGAAAAATAAAAAGAGTCCCGCTGTTACGGGACCCTTTTAGCAATGAATACAAAGTGAACGATATATATTAAAAGGTATAACGGATTCCAAGTCCACCCCAACTGCCATAAAAGCCGGCATAATCGCCAAATTCAAAAGCAGGCTGCCAATCCAGAGACAAATTGATTGGAGCACCCTTAAATTTATAGTCGAGCCCCAGCACACCATCAATACCTATCAGTGTTCGATTGTCGCCATAATAATAACCCTGATGCCAATAACCATCATTATAATAACCAATATGCATACCGGGACCAATATACCATTTCAGGCCGGGGGCTCCCGAAATATTGCCATGAATTTCAAACAGACCGGTAATGCGAAAACCATGTCTCCAGAAATAAGCTATCAATTCTCCTGCATTTTGCGAATTGAAAAAATGTTTTAATGTAATACCACCACCGTCCCAAACTTTCACTCCTAAAGCCGTTCTGTAAGAAGAACTGTTAGCTGATTTACTTTGCGCATTTGCACTTGCAAAAATTAAAACAGCAACAGCAGTTAAAACTAATAATCGCATAAGGATGGTTTAGCAGCCCTAATCGCTATTATTATGCCAAAAAGAATTTGCAGGCTAAAAAAATTAAGCAGTTCTGAATTTCAACAGGAAATAAAACAAAACTAGTAGTGCTACCGATGATGTTACGAGAAATGTAGCTGCGCTGCCGAAAATACCCCACACGGCTCCGGTTATAGCACTAGCGAAAAAAGCACAAATGCTTTCACAGCTTGTATAAAAACCAACTGCAGTAGCTGTATTCTCACGATGGGCAATATTGGTGATCCACGCTTTGGCAATACCTTCTGTAGCGCCAGCATATAAACCATAGATAAAAAATAATACAAATATCAATGATAGGGAAGGAGAGAATGCAAAACCTGCATACACGATCACAAATAAAAATACTCCGAGCATAAAGATATTTTTCATTCCTATTTTATCCGCCAGTATCCCGAGCGGATAAGCGGCGGCTGCAAATACAATGTTGTAGAATATATAGGCTGCAATAGTGACCGTTTCACTGGTAAATGAAATACTTAAAATAGTTACTGACCGGTCACCGATTGCCTGTTTCGTTTTTAATAATAGAAAAATATCCGAGCTGTTAAACAGAGCAAACAGTAAAAGACCAATAATTAGTTTCTTATATTCAGCGTTTGCTATTGACCAGTA
>Ga0105249_10002647_pt1 | contig 15488 bp, 18 predicted proteins | sample KBSS44metaG_FD_81522 | JGI IMG/M metagenome (GOLD analysis project Ga0105249, IMG submission 81522) | Switchgrass rhizosphere microbial communities from Kellogg Biological Station, Michigan, USA - KBS S4-4 metaG | ecosystem: Host-associated > Plants > Roots > Rhizosphere > Soil | place...
AATCCCCGTAGGAAAACCATACGGTCGGCGCCTGCCCGAATATCAGGCTGCTTTTGAGATACGGCAGAATTGCGGGACTGTTGGGCGAGCCAAGCTGTAGACTATTCCTGATTTCGAGGGCGGGCTGTGTCATGGGTTGATCGTTACGGCAAATGCCTCAATAGCAGCCCGTTCAGTTGGCGTCCACACGCCACCTGTTTTCCAGAACAAACCAGAGATGTAGCCATCTGGGACTTCAAATGGATTTTGCCCTCCACCCATGATTCCGATGCGCCCCCAATTAGCAGAGACGGCGGGATTGTCCGTGCGGTCCACACCATTAATGAAGCAGGAGGCGGTAGCGGCATCCGTCAGAACCGCAACCGAAGGCGCGCTGCCGGGACTGGTCCCGGTATCGCCAACCACCGCAACACCAAGAAATACGGCATTTGAGAATCGGTTGAATGTAATGAGCCTGTTTTCATCACGGCTCTGGAGTATTCTCTGGGAATTACTACTTGATAGCACTGCTCCAGAAACCGCCAACGAAAACGGGTTTGGAAGATCGACTTCTGTCACCATTGCGTCATCCACTCCATCGCTGACCAAGACCATCTTTCCTCCAACAACCGTGGCAATGGGTCGTTTGTCTGCGTCTGATTGGGTGGCGATGATTGTTCCAGTTCGCTCATCTTTCCATCCGCCAACAGGATCGCCACCTGCTGCTTGTATTGTGCAAGCCGTATCCTGATACAACCCAACTGGAGTTGCCCCCCCAGAATTTGTCCAAATTCCAGAGATTCCAGGAAGCGGATCTGCTCCAATTAGAACGGACCCAAACTCAAACGGCTTCCGATATGCCGGCTGAAATGAACTCGGCATGGTTCACGAATTATATCTCACATACGCAGTGCCGGGCGTGTCCAGGGCGTAGCTGATCGCAACCGCCAAGGTGTTCGGGTCCGAATCGCTGAAGCCCGCTGGCAGCCCTGCCGCGCCGTTGAAGGTCGCAGTTCCGGTGAGCACGGTGAACGTCCAGCCCTTGGCTCCTGCGGGGATTGCGCCGCTCTGGCCGGCTGTTTTTACGGCGCTTGTGGGCGTGATGGTCTGAGGAACTACTGGCAATCCAGAGCCACCACCTCCAGCGCCTCCGCCACCCAACGCCAGAAGGATCTTCTTCAGCGTCATCTGCTGATCGTCCCGATTCTCCGGGATTGTGTTTGGAGGATAAGACATAAGAAAAAAGAATGGCGCTGGCGCAGATTAAACCACGCCAGCGCCGATTATTCTTACGTGTATGCCGGGCACTGCACGACCGTGCGGGTCGTTGCGGCGCAGCGCTTGGTCCAGAGGGTTTTCGCCACGTAAGGCCGGTCAGGACGCGGTGCGTATTCGATGGTCGCGAAATGCCGCCCGCGCTCTCCGAGCGGGTCATAGACCGCAGGATCGCAGATGAGGTTGCCACCGATCTTGAACTGCAAGTCGCCCATGTAGTTAGCCATCGTCGGGAACTTCCAGTCAGTCGGCGCGACGATCTCCGCAGTCATGGCCGCTGGCACCACGACAACCGACGCTTGGAAGCGCGCGGCTTTGTAAGCGCCGGTCAACTGCTCTCCGTTGTTCGTGATGTCAGCCACGTTCTTGAACGGCTGCACGACCGTCAGGACGCCGCCGACATTGTTCGCCCGAGGCGCGATGTCAGTGACGCGATGGCGGAAGTTGCCGATCACGCGATTGTCGCCCACGGCCTTCCAGAGGGACATTTCGGAATCCACGCCTTTTCCCATCGCAGCGAAGCGGGCATCTTCCCGGCGCGCCGTGTTGTTGACGAGGATGTTCGCGGACTCCCGCTTGTCGATGTAGAGGGTGAACATCGGGCCTTCGTCGCCCTCCATGACGTAACCCTTGCCGTCCGGCAGACCAGCGCCAACGTCGATCAGGTCGGACGCCACGTCATCGAGCATCTCCTGCGTCAGTTCCATCGTCGGGATGGGCAGAGTCGCGAAGGCGTTGGGACCGTAATATTTCTGGTAATCGACGAAAACGTCACCGAAATACATGTAGTCCGCGCGCAGCGTGAACTCCCACACACGGGTGATGTAGCGGCCCATCTCGTCCACATAGCCGTCGAGGAACGCCTCGATGTCGTGCTGAAAGGTGAAGTCGCGCTTGCACAGCACGGGGCCGCGCAGGTCGCGCCGCTTCGGGCCATACGTCCGGCGCAGGAAGCCAACGTCGATGTCGGAATAGTCCGCTTCGCAGGCCGGGGTCGGCTGGCCGCTGGTCGGATCGAGCACGATTGGGTCCCAGGCGTCCGGGTCGTCCTGCGGCTCGCTGGGCTTCATGTTGAAGGTCGTGCGCGTCACGCCTTGGTTTTTAACGAAGGTCGAATGCGGAATCGCATTCCACCAAAAACGCGCCCTTCCGAGACGGGGGGAGCGCAAAATCCGATTGTCCAATGATTCCGTCGCCGTAGCGAAGGCTTCCAACTCAGAACAAGCCATATTATTATCTTTCTGCTTAAATTGTTGAAATTTTGTGAGGTTGAACGCAGAAGTTGCGTTGTTTCTCGGGGCGCGAGAGTTCCGAATACGCGCTCTCAGTAGGTGCCGTCCGGCACAGGAAGTCTACTGACTCAAACAATTTGAAGGTTAACGACGCCTTCTTTTTCTACCGTTGGTGAAGCAGTTACACGAATACAAAGATTACTGCAAGAACTTTTTAAAAGCGTTGCCGACGCATCCAAATTCACTATCCTTTGAAACGCAAAAGCCGCCCGCTTGTAACGGACGGCAGTTGCTAAACCCATCCATGCATCACCATGAACGAATCTGAACCAGTGGTCGCTCTATCGGAAGCGGAAATCAAGCATCAAAGGCGTCTTGCTCAATATCGGAAACATTACAATTCTCACAAGGAGCAAGCGCGAGAATACTACCGCAAAAACAAGGACAAATTTGCGAAACGATGCGTCGAATATCGAAAGAAAAATCCAGAGAGGCACAGAGAAAATGCGCGCAGGCAATACGCCAAAAACCCTGCCGCAAGAATTGCCAGCACCGTTAAGAGTCAGAAGAAACATGCCGCAAAGAGAGCGGCTTACATGCTGGCTTGGCGGGCAAAGAACAAAGAACACTTGTTGCGGTATTACCACGAGAAAAGAGTAACGCCAGAATGGAAAATTCGCGCCATTCAAGCCCATCACAAAAGGACTGCTCTAAAGAACAAATGCGAGGTTCGTGCCACCAAGACCGATCTCAAGAAGTTTTTGGAATCGGCCACGCATTGCCATTATTGCGGAACCAACAAGGCAAAGCTGACCGTTGACCATTTCGTTCCGCTGTCAAAAGGCGGTGCTCACGCGCTGGAAAACTTCGTGCCCGCCTGCAAATCCTGCAACAGCAGCAAACGGGACCGCGATCCGCACGAGTTCATGCGCTCGATTGGACGCCTTCTCTAAACGTTCCTCTCCTTTTTCTTGTCCATCTCCTCGCGCCAAATCTGCGCCGGTGTCTTGTCGAGCTGGTCCGTTTTCGACGCCTTGTGCCGTCCGTCGAATCCCGGTTCGCTGCTCTGATATTTGGCCAGTTCTTCCTTGAGTTGCGCGATCTCAGCCTGTGATTTGGTGCGCTCCTCCAAGAGGAGACTTTCCACGTAGTCATACCGAGCCCCCTTGACGGCGGCGGCGCTGATTTCCTCCATCGTGGCTTCCGGGCTCAGGAGTTTCAACGCCAGATCGTGTGCCGCCTTTATGTCGCCGTTCCATGCCTCGTGTCCTTCGACGGTATCCGGGACGATGCGCAGGAGCGGGTTGGTTTCCGGCAGCGCCTTGATGGCCTTGGAGAAGATGTCGCGCTTGACCGACTCACCCTGTTCCTGCTGCTGGCGTAGCCGTTCCTGCTGTTTCTTGGACAGCTCGGCGTAGCTTTGCTGTGAGTTCTTGAGAAGTTCCGCATGCTCCTCCTCCAGTTCGGAAATCTTGGCCAGCTTGTTGTAGATGGCCGGCTTGTCCATCTCGTCCACGTTCTCCAGGGCATCGCGAATCGCCATCGACCGGGCCTTTCCTGCCGGCATCTCCATTGCCTCGGCGAATGCTTTCTGGTCCCCCCCGAACTGTTCCACGCTTTTCACGGTCTTGTCGATCAGTGAGAGCTTGCCGTCATGATACTTGGCCCGCACTTCCGGGTCGTAGTCCACGTTCAGGGCCGTCACGGAATCGCGCAGTTCCGCGTTTTCCTTTTTGATCTTGTCGAGTTCGGCCTGGAGCGAGGTGACTCTGCCAGTAACTTCCGGGTCATTCTTGGCCTTCTCAGCCTCCGATTTCCACTTGGCTACCTCGGCCTTTTGAGTTGCCGCTTCCGCCTTCTGGCGCTCGTAGGCTTCACGCAGGGTCTTGGCCGGCGCGTTGAGCGGGATCTCCTCGTCCACTTTCTTCACATCGTCCGGCTTTGGCTTGTCGAGCACGGCATCGAGCGGGGATTTCTTGGCCGCTTCCTTGGCTTTCTTTTCCGCCTCGGACTTCGCTTCTTCCGCAGCCTTGTCTGGAGTCGCGTCCACCTTCGCTTCTGCCTGCTGGCCCTTCAGTGCCTTGTTGTAGGCTTCGGACAGCGGGGTTTGGCCCGGAGCTGTCACGGGCTCTTTCGTTTCAGGAGCATCCAAAACCGCAGCGCTGGCATCGGCATCGGCTGCGAGGTAAAGAGGGAATGGCTTGATTTTCATGGCTTCTTCTTTCGTGGTTTACGCGGCAGCGGATGTTCTGTTTTTGGAGGTTCGGAGTTGTCCTGTGGCGGTAGTTCCATCTCACTCGCGGGATCAGGGTATGTTTCCGGTAGATTCTGGAAAGTCAGGTCTTGCTTGGTCCCGAGGGCTAACAGGTCGTTCTCGTGGTTGAGATGGCCGCGCAGGTCCGCGACGATCAGACTCCCGTTCTTCTCGATCTCCTCATCAGTCAGCACCGCAATTCGGATGATCTTTTGCAGGTTCAGGAAACTCAATGCAGCCGCAAATGCCGGATGCTGCGTGATGGCGTTCCACTGTTCGCCATGTTCATCCTGGAAACTTTTCAGGTCACTCATTTTTTGTCATCTTCAATCGGCAATCCAAGGCGAACATCCCCATCATCGTTCCGTCCTGAAACTTGATGGCCACGGCGGGAACACCGCTTTGCTTGTGATGCGCGATCTCCACGATTTCGCCGGTCCTCTTTCCTTCGGTGAGCTTGTTCATCGTGAACTCGTCCGCCCAGCGCACCTTCATCCCAACATGCAGGTCTTTTATCACGGCTTGGCTCCATTCGGTTTAGCCTTCGCCTTGGCGCGCTCAGTGGCGATGGAGGCTACGGTATCGGCTGCTGAAAGTTGAATGTCCGATGCTGTTTTGGCGCGCGCATGCTGGATCTCGGAAACTGTTTTGGCGGTGCTCAGTTGCGTGGACGACATTAGTTTCATTGTCGCCTGCCGCTCGTTGAATGCCTGCTTTCGCATCTTGAGTTGCATATCCGACTCGGCCTTGGCCTGCTTGATCTGCGCGTCTGCGTTGACCTTCGCCAGCCCGAGCTGCATGTCCTCGCTGATCTGCTGTTCTTGCGGAGTTGCCTGTGCGGCGCTTTCGATGTCGCTCTTGAGTTTGTCTGCGATTCGTGAGAGCGCCTGAAACTGGTTGAACAACTGAACGAACTGCGGCTTGAGGATCGGATTGGACTGGAGATAGAACAGATGCCCATGCAGGGGCGATCCATCCGGGTTCTGAGATTCCCCGCAGTGGCTTCCAATGGCAAGGATGGCCCGATATGCCTCCTGCGGGTCCATCTGCTGTTGGAGGACCGCCTGATACATTTGCGCCCCCATCTGGAGATGCGCGGTCAGATGTTTGACGTGATTCTGCTTGGGGGCCGCCACGCACTTCTTTCCCTGAGAAAGAGCGTCATCTTCCAGGGCGATAAACGAATCGTCCTCGTCCGGCATATCGTGATCGTTAACGCTCCTGGCGTAGCGATCCACGTTGGTATATCCAGCAACCGCAGCGGTCAGGTCGCGCTCGATGGCGATCTTGCGATCCTCGGTCGTAACCGGGTAGACCGTCTGCATGAGGGACATCAGGCCGTGAATCTGCGCCGAGGCCGAGCCCTTTCCCCAGTTCACGACCGCGCGCACTTCCGCGATGTGCTTGAACGCCTCTTGCGGGACGCCTTTCTTCAGGATTCGGTCACGAAACTCCTTGGCCATCTTTGCCCACGGCTCGTTCGAGCTTGATGGCTGGAGCGCCTTGCGGAGCATCGTCTCGTAGAACTGGCGCAGATTGGATTTCTGGAGAGCGACAGAACCATTGTTGAGTTTCGTCGCGTCTCGCTGCCGCATCGCATATTCCTCGGCGGTCATCCGGTCCATCTGTTCCGGCTGCTGCCCACCCATTCCGCCCCGGTTGTTCTGGAGCATCGTCTGCCGCAATTCCCGGCTCAGGGCCAACGGGCCGTTGTCGAGCTGTGGATACTTCGAGATCACTTCTTCGAGGCCGTAGGGGGCGATTGTCATCGCGCCGGCCCGCATCAGCTTCAGTTTGTCCGGGTCCAAGCCCTGCTGGAGCTGCTTGAAATGCGGATACGCTCCGAGTTGCACCTGATCCGCCATCGCGTTCTTGATACGGTTGGACAGTTCAAAGAAATCCTTGGTGCGCGCCCCGAGCCCTCGGACGGAATGGATCGTGCCGTTCCCGATGTCGTAGGGGAACAGCACAAACGGCCAGTCGTCGAAACGGTTGCGCTTCTCGAAAAGATACCCGCCGGCATCCACTTTTTCGGCCACCGTGTAGTGGCTGATCTTGCCCGTCTCGAACTCGCGGACGAAACAGTGATTCAGCCATACGCCGGATTGCCGGGTCGCGGAGTATCCAATGTCCCCATCGCGGATGAGGCGCTGAACTTCTTCTGGTCTCGTGCCGGTCGATTGGGAATTGACGTTCTGCTTCCCCGATAGTGCCAGTGCTTTCCAGACGGCCTCGGGATTCCATCCGACCTGCCGCGCCGCCTCCTCATTCTCGATCTTTCGGTAGAGCACATTGGCGGGCACCCAATCGCGCAACATGAAGTATTCGCCGTCCTCCTCAAAGTTGAACGGCGCGTCGTCAGGAAACAACAGGGCTCCCGGTCTTGGAGTGCGCGGTATCCACTTGGCCGACATGTCCGGCCAGATGTGAGACCCCAAGCCGTGCAGGAGTTTGTTGAAGATGCGGAATGGCGCGTGGAAGTTTCGATCCTTCCACTTGTCCATGATGAGCCACGTAAATTCCGACTCGATACACTCCTGCCAGTCGCGCTGCTCCTGCCCTTTTCCGAAGTCCAGGTCGATGTCGATGATGTTGTCCACCTCGGTCTCCAAGTCATAATCGAGCGTGCCTTCAGAGGCGACGACGCCTTCCATCTCGCGGTAGTTGACACGCGCTCTCCATCCCTGACCCATGTTCTTCAGGGCTTGCTCATTGTAGGTCGGGTTGCCTCCCCAAATGGCGTCGATGCGCGCGCGCCAGACGGCGCGACGTTGGTCAGCCTGCACCATCTGATAGCACAGGGTTGTGACCTCGTTGTAGTTGCTGAACCTTGCGGGTGGCAGCTTTCCGGGGATACTGACGCCGATTGGAAGTTCTCCGCTGGCCATTTGGTGAAGGGTCGTTAAATCAGAGTGACTGTAAAGGCAAGGGGATTCACAAAGGATAGTCCCGATTCAGGCTCTCCTGCCGCTCGGTGCATGAGCATGGCTTGCCGAAAATGTTTTGGTGCCAGGATTTGTAAGCGTCACCGCCGATTGGCCCAATCACTCGTTCAATGATGTCCCCGAGCCCACGATCTTCCGGCTTTGCCAACAACTTGAACGGGCGCAATAGCAACGGCCAGTCCGGTCCCTTAAGCCCGCGCTGCACGTAGCTCGGCGGATTGGTGAACAGATTGGGATATGGCTTACGGTCTTCGTAGCAGGAGACGATCTGGTTATCGCAGACCCATTTCGTAACCTCTTCCTGCGTCGGGACCGCGCGCGCATTGGCGGCGTAGTGCTGCGCGACTTTTGGGTAAAGCTGTGCCCAGGCGAATGTCTTGATGTTCGGACCCGAGATGGCCGGATACTGGAATCCCTCATCAGGCGGCGAGTTCGGATCTTTCAACCACAGCATGGCTCTCAGTATTCTCCTACGGGTTGATACTCAAGCTCTGAATCGGGAGTATAGGAATCGTCCCGACTGTCAAAATCGTTGTCCTTCACCCATTTATCCAGCCGATCCTCCGCGCCCTGCTTCACTTCCGTCACGACCTGCGCATTAATGCCCTTGCGGCGCAGCATGTCGATGAGAGCCGCAATAGGGTCCGCCAAATCAGGGGACGGAAGGCCGCGCAGCTTCATCTCCGTCTTGGTCTCGATGCAGATTTTCTTGTTCTTGATGATGAATCGTCGCTGACAGAACTCCAGCGCCGTTGCCGCATCCAGACCGCGAATCATCCCGGACTCGACGAAAGTTCGGAATGAAAACCACAGCTCCGTTACCTTCCGGTCGTATTCTTCGCTGGCTGGCTTGTTGTTCTCATCGCTGACGGGCATATCCGAGCATGCACCACCGAACTCACAGACGTTGATATTGGGACTCCACTCGCGCTGAAGGACTGAGGCCACGCCGCGCCCTGTTCCCGTGGAGTCGGTGATGAAATTCTCGGGTAGGATGCCGTTGGATTGGCACAGACTCTTTACCTTTTGTGCGATTTGATATTCAACAGGATTCTTTTTGTCGTTTGCGTCGATGTGAATTTCAATCGGGGGATGCAGCAGCACTTTTGTCCTGCCGTCCACTTCCGTTCCAATCGCGGTTTTCTCAGAAGAGGATTCTTCGCCGCCATCTGCCGTCCTAAAGACGCAACGATCCCCACCAAATGCCGGATCAAGCGTTCCGTATTTCGTGAAGGAGGAACGCCACACGACGCCTGAATTGCAGTTGTTTCGGATCAGCAGCGCCTCAGAAAGCACCGTGTCATCCGCGCCCTCGGGCGGATGAATACCGCGCATCATGATCCAGATTTGCGGATGGTTCGGCCCGTAGCGGGCAATCGCTGAGTCGATGTCTTTCTTTCGGACGATGCCTTGCCATCTGTCGTTGTCGCGAATGTTCGGAGAATCAAAAGCGTCGAATCGCAGGCACTTGATCCCCAGATGGCTCGTCCACTCCACATGACCAAGTGTCACTGGCTTCCCGGCTTCCGGGGCCATCATCTTCCCGAGCGGATTGAAAAGCGACGGGTCATTCCCAAGCCAGATCGTCTGATACTCGATGGTGCCGATCTCTTGGTTGACGCCAACGTCCACGACCGCTTGCCCGATGGAATCCGTCTCGTCCCCGATCATCATCAGGCGTTTCGGGTGGAAGCCTTTCAGCGCCTCGATGCCTTTTTCCACCTCTCCCTTTTCCACGGCCACCACGTAAATCCCGTGGGCGGTATCGCTCTTCGACGAGCGGATACAAGGGCGAGGGTTGCCGATCAAACAGCTATCTCCAACCCTTCGGCATTGCCGAACCATCTCCGTGTAATACTGCCGGATGTTCTTCCAGATGCGTTTCTTCGCCGCGTCGATGGAAGTTGAGGCGATGAGCACCGCTGAGTCGTTCGGAGCAGCCAACCACCAGAACAACGCATACATCGCGGCTGTCGTCGATTTGCCAGATCCGCCAGCCCCGCATATAGCCGTGGATTTATTCTCGCAGAATGCTCTCGCCGCCTTCTCGGACCAGTCGTGCCACTCGAAGCTCTTCGGGAAGAACATCTGGACGAGGATCTTGAAATGCTCGTATCGCCCTTCTCCTTCGTATGGCGTCTCCGATGATCCTTCACACCCCGGAAAACTTCCTTTCGGCCTCCAGTAAGGATTCTCAGCCAGTTGGTTGCCCCAATAGAACAAGAAAAGTTGGCACTGAAATAATGACCAGTTGTCAGGGAAAACTACGCCACTGGTTGATTTTGCCATTGACTCCGCAGTATCACGCGATTAAGGAACGTGCAATCACCTTCCGGCGAGGAATGACCACAAACCCTTCACCTCCACGTCCGATTCTCTCGGGCACATCGCCCACATCCCTCGCCGGTTGTGAGGTCGGGCGTGGAAATGAGGGGTTCTGATTATGAGTCTTTTCAATCGAACTGAATACGAAGAGACAAAACGCAATTATTCTTGGCGTCCATTCTGCATCTGCGCCTATTGCGGAAGGGATTCCACAGACGAACAGAACTGTCCCGGATGCGGCGCGCCGCGAATGGTTCAAAACTTCAAACGCAGTCGAACCTATTACGATTGCTCTCCCTGCTACACCTAAAAATCATCGCATGCTTTCCACGTTAAGCTTCTTTTCTGGGGATAAACCGCTCGCAATTTCGCTGGCTAACTGGATTCGGGATCTCGGTGGCGTTAAAAACCACGAGTGCCTCCTCGTAGTGGACAAGGGCACCGATGCTGTTGGCGTTATCGAGCCTATGACGGAAGCATTCGGGAAGGTGCATGTCGTCCGTTCCGATCCGGTCATCAGCGCCGGTCAATGGGGAGACGGAACGGCAGACGCAAGCGCTCCAAACGAAATGTGGTTAACCGCTGCGAACTACGTCTTCCACGTCCTGAAAGTTCCGTTCTTCTGGATGGAAGCCGACGCGGCCCCGACTCGCTCGACATGGCTGGACGAAATCGCCGCTGAGTATCAGGTGGCGCTGTCCCTGAAAAAGCGGTTCATGGGAATGCTCGTGAACCTGCCGGGGATTGAGCAGCACATGAGCGGCATCGGCGTGTATCCGTTTGACGTGGCCAATCACAGCCTTGAAATGATGACGCCGGGAAAGGTCGCATGGGACTATGCGGGGCGACGGGACACCGTTGAGCGCCAGAAAGCGCACTTCACGGATCTCATCCAGCACGTCTACCGCAAGGACGGAGAAAACCCGACATTTCCGACGCTGGAAAGTCTGGAGCACATCAATCCACGGACGGCGGTATACCATCGGTGTAAGGACTTTAGCTTGGTAGATCGGCTCAGGGAGCGGATGGCATCGAGTGGTGCGTTCAAAGCTGAAATGGAAATGCGGGAAAAGGTTGCTGACGAACCATCGAACTTGCTGGCAAAAGCCTTGGCGAAAATCGAGGAACTGGAAGAAGAGAATTCTCGCCTGAAATCGGAAGTCGTCGCCAATAGGATTTCTCCACAAAAGAAAATTGGCAAAACTGTAAATAAGAAGCGGACGCTCTCGCCTGAGCATCTGGCAAAACTGGCGGATGGACGAGATAAGGCGCGCGCGCGGAAACTGACCGGCACGAAATGATCGTCGATCTCGTGATTCGCAGTTACGATGGTGATGCTGAGTGGCTGAAATACTCTCTTCAGTCCATCCAGCGGTTCGCCACGGGATTCCGTCGAATCATTGTCATTGTCCCACACGGACACAATCCTCCAACTGGAGCGGTGGAGATCGTTTTCAAGGTCGCCGAAATTGGGGAGCAATACGTCCAGCAGCAATCGGACAAAATGCACGCCGATCATTTCACGGATGCGGATGCGGTTGTCTGGAATGACTCAGACACCATATTCACGCGCCCTATTTGCCCCGACGATCTGTTCGTCAACGGGAGGCCGATATGGCTCTACACGCCGTATTCCAGCATTCCCGATGGAGACGGGCAGACATGGAAGCCAGTAACGGAAAAGTTCATGGGCCATTCGGTGGAACATGAGTTTATGAGGCGTCATCCGTTTTGTGCTCCGCGTTGGGCGCTCCAATCCATTCGCTCGTGGTGCCACAAGATTCATGGCATGACGCTCGAACGCTATTTCATGTCGCAACCGAACCGGCAATGCAGTGAGTTCAATTTCTTGGGCGCGTATCTCTGGTTTTACCATCACGACAAAGTGCATTGGCAGAACACGGACGAGGATCTCGGGACGACCTACGTTCATCAATCTTGGTCGCATGGTGGTTTGTCCGACGACATTCGCAGGAACATGGAGGCGGCACTGGCATGACTGATCTATCAACCAGAGTGCGCGAGGGCGATACCATCAGATACAACGGCGGGGTATTCACCATTGCCAGCATTGGCTATTCGGACAACCCACGAAAGCCGTTGAGCGAGTTGCGCATCACAGCCACACCAGCAATGCCAGAAGAGATTACTAACCCGTGGGTGACGACCCGCATTGGCGACGGCCCTGAAATCCTCACCGCAATTCAGCCAGTCGAAGCCGAAGAACTGGCTCGACTGGCCGCTGGCAAGGACGTGCTGGAAATCGGATCAGCAATGGGCTACTCGGCAATCATCATGGCCTTGTCTGGTGGGCGCGTGACTGGCATCGACTCGCACAAGGGCGACAACTGGCTGGGAGATACGCTCGGCATTATGCGGGCCAACATGGCTTGGCACGGTGTTGACGTGGAGATCATTGCCGAGATGGACACCGATGCGATGCCACGACTCTACGCTGAAGGGCGGCGCTTTGACTTGGTGTTCGTGGATGCCGGAGGCGGATACGACGAGGTGAAGTTCGATGTGACTTGGGGGCTGAAACTCCTTCGTCCCGGAGGCTCCATTGCCATCCACGATTACGGGCATGTCGGCTACACGGACAAGAAGAAGGTATGCGACGAGATGTTTCCCGATGGCCCGACGAAGCTCGTTTATTCGCTGTTCATCAAGACGCCATGAGTGATCCCGTCAAATTCATGGTCGTCGCGGTTTACGAGGAGGACATCTCGTGGCTGGACAATGTTCCGAACGATTGGATCAAGATGATTTACAGCAAGGGACGCACGGGCTTTCAGGCGCTTCCCAACATTGGCCGCGAGGCAAATACCTATCTCCATGCAATCGTCGCGCATTACAAGTGGTTCACGACAGGCAACGAGGTTCTGTTTTGTCAGGGCAACCCGCACGATCACGACCCGCGCTTTCTGGCAAATATCCAGGACGAGTCGATACGGCACTTCGGCATCCCGATGAACTGCTCACCATCGGGCGGGGAACACATGACCGATGCGGACTTGCACGAATACTGCCGCGTGTTCGGGTTGCCAGTTCAGGACAATTACCGCTTCTCGACTGGCGCGCAGCTTCGCTTGCACGGGCATCAGATTGCCGCGCATCCCATCGAGTTCTATCAGGCATTGCTCGCCATCACCACTTTCAGGCCAAGGTCGCCCTATAGCCTCGAAAGACTTTTTCCAACCATCTTTGGAGTTCTGGTATGAACTTTTATCACATCTGGACGGCTGCAATGTTGGCGATGGTCGTAGCGATCATTTTGATGTGCATCGCAATCGTGCTCAGATTGCTAATTCTGTTCCGCCTTTTCGGATGGCTATGAAAGCATTGATCCTCGTAATGTCAGCCCGTAGAGCCCCTTGGGGCGCGCTGATGGACGCTTCCTTGGAGACTTGGGATGCCGTGGAGAATCCGCAGACTCAGACGCTCTACTACATCGGCAAGAGTGATTACCCGAAAGGGCCGAAGGTTTACATGTCAACGTCGAGCGATCATCTCCATGACCTGTCGGCGCGGACGATGCAGGTGCTTGCCCATTCGCTGACAATCCCTGATTGGGAGTTCATGGCACGGCCTAATTCGAGCTGCTACGTCCACAAGGCGAACCTCGTAAAGCATCTGGAGACGTTGCCAAAAACAGGGGTGATGAAAGGGCTTGTCTCCACCGATCATCGCGGCCCCTGGATGTGGGGTGGAGGACAATACATATTCTCGCGCGATGTCGTGGAAACGCTCGTGAGCAACCGGCACAAATACGATGAGATCCTTCAGGAGGATGAGGCGATTTCCAAGCTGGCCAGGATGTGCGGAATCGAGTTCGACGGAACGGGCATGCTGGCGTCGATTGACAGCACCCCCGGAAGTAACGAGTTCCGGTGCCTGCTTTACGGCGGGGGCGAGAGCTTCACGTTCACAGACTTTGCGGAGATGGAGAAGGCAGGGGGGCACTTCTTTTTCAGGCTGAAACAGGACTACGACCGGACGATTGATCTGCGGATCATGCGTGAACTGAAAGCCAATCTATGATCTCAACCGTCGATACCAAACAGGAACAGTTGGCCAACGGCTATTTCAAGCGAGGCAGTGGACCTGAGAAGATTCTCGTCATCGGCTCGTGTCGTTCGGTGCCGTATCTGGAATACCTAGTGCGCGCCGACAAGGCCAATCGGTTCACCATTTGCTTCATAGATCCGTTCTCGTGGCACTGGAACGAGCGGGACGAGTTCATCAATTTCGAGGAGAAGATCAACTCGCTGGAGACTGACCAGCGCATCCTTGAGTTGCTCGCTTCTACGAACATCTACCTCCACGAATACTACGACAGCTTCGGCATGTGGAACTCGTCCAAGGAAGCGGAGAAGAACATCTATCAGTTCGGGCTCAATCCGACCTTGGACATCTGCATCCCGAACTTCAACAACATCCATATCCTCGGCCAGCCCATCGAGGAGGGGGAGGCAGCCCTTGAGAAGTTCTACCACATCTGCCAGCAGACGAGCTTCCCGGAGATGGAGTGGTATTTCCGTGGCAACTGGCGTTCCAAGCGCATGTTCTGGACGCACAACCATGTCTCGAACTACTTCACGATGTTCATCTTCAACCGGCTGAATGAGCGGTTCCTGCACCTTCCGTTGACCGACGAGTTCTGGAACGACATCGCCGAGTGGGATCTCTTTGCCAACACGCCCCAGCCCGTTTCCGATGAGGACCGGGCCAATTATCAACTCAAATGGTAGAAACACTCGCGCAGATTTATGCCCGCCACTCGATTGAAGGAGACTTCGGATCAGGAGATAAGGGCACCACGCATTCCTATATCCCGAACTACGAGACGCTGCTCGCACCGTATCGCGAGTCCGGTTCATTGTTGGAAATCGGGCTGGCTGGCGGAATGTCGATGGACCTATGGAGCGAATACTTCGGCCCAAAAGCATCACTCGTTGGCATTGACATCTGTGTGGCGTTCGATGCGTCTCGTTTCGATGACAGGGTGCAAATCATCGAGGCGGATGCGACTAAGCCCTCCATTCTGGACTACCTGCCAAGACGTAAATTCGACGTGATATTGGACGATGCGAGTCACCTCCAAGCGGACCAAGAGGCGACGTTTCACATGCTCTCACCGCTGATGAATCCGGGCGGGATATACGTGATTGAAGATATTCTGAATTATGAGATGAGCGGTCCGGCGCTGACCGCACTGCGTCCGTGCGAGGTGATTGACCTTCGCGGAATCAAGGGCAGGTTCGATGACATCCTGTTGGTGTATCGGTTCTGATGAAAACCCTCATCGTCGTTCCGTGGCACAACCCGGACCAGTTGGCGAAGTTCCTTCGCGCATGGGGTTCGGACAAGGACGACTATCGGCTGGTCTTGCAACAGGACACGCACAAGGAGGGATGCGCAGTCACGAAGAACAAAGGCGTATCCGAAGCGATGAATCGCGGTGCGGATACGGTCGTC
>Ga0105249_10002653_pt1 | contig 15471 bp, 19 predicted proteins | sample KBSS44metaG_FD_81522 | JGI IMG/M metagenome (GOLD analysis project Ga0105249, IMG submission 81522) | Switchgrass rhizosphere microbial communities from Kellogg Biological Station, Michigan, USA - KBS S4-4 metaG | ecosystem: Host-associated > Plants > Roots > Rhizosphere > Soil | place...
ACGCTGACCACGCCCCACTTTTCCGTTGATAGCTTCAGGAATAAGAAGTATGCTGCGGGCTGGCAAGAGACTGATGAACAGATTACAGGCTGGCCACAGTTGAGCAATGGTGGCCTGCAACGCTTGCTGGAGGAACTAGCCAATGGTCAACCGCAGCACATCGAACGCACCGGGTGAAGTATCCAAGTCATCACCGGGGCCAAGTCCGCAACCAGCGCCACAGCCGAACACCGTGAAGCGCAACGACGGCCCCGTGAAGCCGACTGACACAACGCCGACCAGTGAACCGCTGGCCGAACAGCCACCTGATGAAGATGAGCCCAAGCCGCGACTCTAATGGCTGACGAATGCTTAGACGGAGTCAATGAGAGATCCACGTACTTAGTACGGGCGTCCTTCTTTGACGAAGACGGGGCAGCGGTTACACCTAATGCAGCCACCGTGCGCATTGACGACGAGAAGCGCCGTACTGCCATCCGCGCCACCGAAGCCATTCCATCGCTGAGCACGTTCGTCGACATCGAGATCACCAGCGATGAGAACTATATCATCCGCTCACGCTCAGACTACGAGGTGCGCACCGTGACAGTCGAGTACGACTACGACGGCAGCACCAAGCACGGAACGGCTGAGTATCGCTACAAGCTCATCAACCTGTACGGGGTGGTGGACGTGCCAAGTGCCAGTGTGAGTCCGTCAGCTTCAGCAAGCCCCAGTGTGTAGGAGGTTCAACTATGGTTACAGTTGCCCTAATCGTTGCTATCATCGGGCTAGTGCTCTACCTGCCGTCGATCAACCCGAAGGTCAACGAGGTAGGTCGCATTATGTTCTTCGCTGGCCTGCTGGCCCTGCTCTTGACGACCATCGGTGCTAAAGTGCTCGTATGACCAAGGCCTTCACCCGCTACGACTATGACGACGCCGCAGCCCTGTTCGGCCAGCGGGTTGCTTCGTCTAGCCTGATCAACCCGCCGACGAATGCTGCTGAGCGTAGCATCCAGCCAACCCTGCAGTTCCCCGCTGCGTTCAAGCGCCGGCCCAACACCGCCATCGCAGCCACCGACTACTGGGCTGGTGACCACTGGCAGGCAGGCGCAGGCTTTCTGGGCCAGTTGCCACCAACCGCTCTGCCCGGCTACCAGTCGATCACCGCCGACATCCAGCGCGGCTTCGTCAGTGAGAACGTGATTCAGGAGGTCGTAGAGACGCACACTGGCGGCATTCTGGGGCGCGAGCCAACGTGGGGTTTTCTGAACGCCGAGGGCAAGTTGGCCAAGGGTGATGAATCCTTCGAGGCGACGACCGGTGAGACCCTGACACCGTGGTGGAACAAGCGGGGCGGGTTGCGCGATTTGCAGCAAGCCGTCCGCACGCTGGTGTGCGAAGGCCGCGTGGTGCGTAGGTTATTCTTCCCGCGTAAGCTCCGTGGCTCAGCAATCACCGCTACCGACCTGTCCACGGCCCTCGACTTCATTTACTTCAGCCACCTGACAGCCGACGTGGCTGGAGTGTTCACTGATGAGGACACCCAGCAGGACATCGGCGTGTTCCTGTTCACCGAGACCGACAGCGAGGGTCGAGTGACGGCCAACTGCGCTGAGCTGAGCTTCCTGAACGAAGCTGGTGACACTGTGTGCCGTGTGGTGCGTGACAAGGGTGCGCCGACCGAGTTCGCCCCGTACCCACTCGGCGGTCACTTGCTGCTCTACGAACTCGACCGCACGCCGTTGATCACCGAGCAGGTGCAATCGAACCAGCGTGCGCTGAACCTCGCCCACACCATGATGATGCGTAATGTCAACATGGCTGGTTCACGAGAGCGTACGGTAACCAACGCGCAGCCACCCATCGATGTAGTCGGCCAAGACGTGCGCAGTCGTGAAGCCGCTCGCTTCCCCGGCACGTACAAGACTGGCGCAGGCGCCGTCAACTTCCTGATGGGTGTGCCCATTCGCGACGAGGAAGGCCAGATTGTCGGCTACACCAACCCGAATGTGAATATCACTGACCCGGTCAGCGTGGAGACGTTCAAGTCAACCATCGAGCAGGAGAAGCAAGCTATCTACAGCCAAGTGCACCAGCGCCACGTGCTCATCGTGGACAAGGCTGATACCAGTGGGCGCGCACGAGAGGTAGCCAGACGCGAATTTGAGCGCAGCCTGAAGGAGACGAAGGTGCTCGTTGATGCCAGCGGGCGGTGGCAACTGGAGACGGCCCTGCGGCTGGCCGCGTTTGTCATCGAACAGCCAGCTAAGTACGCCAACCTGCGCGCTGACTTCAACTGCCTGATCGATGCCGGTGAGCCTGACCCAGAGAAGCAGAAGACAGTGCTGGAGCTGCGCCAACCAGGCGGGGGCAATGGTATTCCGCTGATTAGCGACGAGACAGCGCGGGCTTGGATCGGTGTCGAGGATCCGGCAGCCGAGTTAGCGCTGATCGAAGGCGAGGCTAAGACCACATCGCCAGCGGCGAACCCCGATGCCATCGGTAACGCCACCCGCGGCCAGCGCACTCCCCAACCCGTTCAGCAATCAACCGAGGTGACCCAATAATGCCGAGACCAGTAAGCCCTACTTACGATGACCCACTAGACCCGTGGCTGGAGCAGTCGCGGGCTGATGCCGTGGCCAGCGTGGTGACCGTGTTCTCCACGACTGTTCCGTTAGTAGGCGATCAAATTCAGACGTTGCCAACTATCGCGGTTACGCTTATTCCCGCTCCTGGCCCGAACAAATTGCTAATTCCAGTGGCCGCCATAATTATTAAGCAGTTTGTTACGGGGTACACCAATGTTGACGCTAACGTCAAGCTCGGAATTGTTGAAGACCCTGATACTTCATTTAACTTCCTCTCTACGCTCAATGTAGGCAACATTCTGTGGGAGGGCACGACAGACGCTAAAATAATCATGGCCCTGCGCTCGGACGAACCTTTTGCGTTGGCTATCAACTCTGCGCCTCAGTTCGACATTGTTACGGATAAGCCGCTGGCTCTAGGAATGATTAATGGAGCCTTGGGCAACTTGGTGGGAGGGGACGAAGCGAACACACTCAAGGTCACCGTACTCTACATGATCATCGACGTTAGCTTATGAAACCTTACAGCTGGAAGAAGCGCAAACGCAGGCGCAGACGGAGTCGCAAGAAGTGAGTCAGTCGGTGCGTATAGTTAAATCCGTTGACATCTCGCAGCCAAAGCGTGATAGTATCCGACCTGAAGTGGTCGACCGGAGGTTCCTAATCGAGCTTCGCCGAGCACTTCTGCAGCAGTTGTCAGTCGTGGAAAAGCAGCTTGGTATCCAGCAACGGTGCCCCAACTGCGCTTTCGATCTTTCAAAGTAGCCAACTCCTTAGTGAACACAGCCCGTCGTTTGCGACCGCCTGATAAGCGATCACAGACGGCGGGTTTCTCTTTTGCTAACCAACCTCGCTGAGCGAGAACAACTTAAGTCAGAGGCTTATGCTGAAAATCTACACCAAGCTCGACGACGTGCCAGAGGCATTGCGCGAGCACTACAAGCTGAGTGACGGGCGTTACGTGCCCGATCTGGATGCTGAACATCCGGTGCTGGTTCATAACAAGAAGCTGCTGACCGAGAAGTCGGAAGCTACGGCTAAGGTGGCTGAGATAACCGCCGACCTTGAGGAAGCGAAGAAGACCTCGATTCCCCGTGGTCATGTGGTGGTTGCCAAAGCTGACGCCGAACTATTGGAGAAGTATCGCCCGCTGGGCACACCCGACGAACTGGCCACGGTGAAGACCGAGCACGGTACGCTCAAGGAGACCGAGACGAAGCGCCAGCGGGATGACACCAATCGGCTGGTGGCCAAGGAGCTAGGCTACAACACAGATGCTTTCGTCAGTCTGCCCAACCTGCCAGAGTTCGAGATCCGCGACGGCAAGGACGGGAAGAAGTCAGTCGTGGCCAAGGTGACTGAAGGCGACAAGCTCATTGAGAAGCCAGCCAAGGACTACGTCGAAGCCAACCATGCGCCGCTACTACCTGCGCTGGTTGCTAAGGCAGGCGTTACCGTCCCGGCCAATGGGTCTGGCACTGACAGCCAGCCCGCGTCACAGTTCGGCGCCGCACGAGAATTCGGTAAACAGTACAACGAAGTTAAGCAGGGTGCGACGAGTGACCTAGAAGCTCGCTTCGGCCTTGCCAAGTCTGCATAAGGAGCGTGAATCATGCCTCTGAAGGTGACAACCACAGCGGGAACAACTGGCTACGGCCACCCGATTGTCGGTGAAGCAGGTGGGTTGCTGCAGGTAGTGGTGGACATCAGTGAGTTAACCATCGCTGAAGTGGACGCCGACGGGTTTTTGAAGCCCGGTGTCATGTTCAAGTCAGACGGCACGCAACCTGATGGCAGCGGCTTCGTCTACGGCGTCAACCCCGAGCCCATCAAGATTGTCGACTACGTGCCGACCGACGTGCTACTGGCTGCCGACACGGCCACCATTCCTGTCGGCTGCGTGACCAGCGGCATCCTGAACCGCGACATTATCGAGGATAACCTCGGTCGGTCGCTCACCGGCAATGAAATCACCGCCCTTGCGGCTGCCGGCTCACACTTTACCTTGACCAACACATAGGAGGCGACAATGGCCAGATCGCTCATACCGCTAATCGAGGAATTGTCGCCGGGGCCGCTGACAGTGTTGGCCCAGACGATTTCACCCAACGACCAGGGGCAACTGAAGTGGGACATCTTCTTCCCACGGCAGAATGTTGACTCGGTCGACCTGAAGGAAGTGACTACGCTGGACTTCCGCCCTGTGTCAGACAGACGCGAGTGGAACGCACCCGGCAGGTTGATTCCAGACGTGACACCTGACTTCCGCGACCTGAGCATCGTGCCCGTGGAGGACTACTACAAGTGGTCCGAGTACGAGATGCAAAAGCTCAACGAGCGGGCTGATGCGAATTCCGCGGCAGTCAACGAGATCATTGGACGCTCAGTGCCCGGCAAGGTAGCCCAGTTGGTGGAAGCCAACTATCGGCGCATCGAAGTCGACGCGTTCACCGCTTGGTCAACCGGCACTACGGTAGCCAAGAACCCGCAGACCGGCACCACGTTCACGACCAGCTTTGGCTTTGACGCAGGCCGCCTGCAGACCGCGGGCACCGCGTGGGACGACCCCGGCCTCAATGCCTACGACGAACTCATCGCGTGGCTGGAGGACGGCATTGATGCAGTTGGTCCAATCCGCGGGGTGGTCGGACGGCTGGCGTTGTTACGGGCCATCCAAGCCGACGCACCCGACCTGATTGGTGGCGTCTCCATGACCCGTGCCAATCTCCTGCAGCGCATCAGCGACGACCTCGGCTTCCCGTTCACCTTTGTCATCTTCGAGGACACGGTTGATGTGTTTACTGATGGTGGCATTGCAACCGCTTCAACCAACGTGTGGCCTGCGGGTAAGATCGCAGCAATTCCGGCTGGCACGACGGTTGGACGCACGGCGTTCGCTCCAGTCGTGCGCGCAATGGATCTAGCCCGCCAGTTCCCCGGCGAGGGCATCGACATCCGCGGCATGACGGCCTACTACAGCGAGGCTCAGGCTGGCAAGGAAGCGAAGGTTGAAGTGCAATGCAACCCATTCACCATCCCTAATGAGCAGAAATTATGGGTGATGGATACACTGGTTACGTAACGTGTGGCCACAATCTCCGGTTTGTTATGTTGGAGATAGTGGCTTGACCGACACCGTACTGTTTAGCCAGCGCCTTTTGAGTGACGGTTCCAGAGAAGTATAGATGACGAATTTTCTTAACATCGTTAGCGGTCAACTTGGACATGGCATTCCGTTCTCCCTTGCCGCTTCGTCCCTTTTTAACCATGTCTTGAGAATTGTCTTTAGCTGTTCCCAAGAACAAGTGGGCAGGGTTGACGCAATGGACTGTATCGCACGTATGACAAACTCGCATTCCGTGTGGTATCGGCCCAACGTGAAGCTGGTAAGACAGACGATGGGCGCTATGGCTAATTGGACGCGTGCCTTCTTGAAGGATTCCGTATCCACCCGGAACCCTAACTCCGATCCAGAGCCAGCACGTGTCGGTCTTTTCAACTTTCTCCCAGAACCTGTCTATCAACGGACGCTTTTGCCCAATCAGGTAACAGGGACGGGAGCAGTACTTACGTCCAGCTTTACCACTAAAAGTCTTTTCGCAGTAAAGGCAAACTAGCGTTATGTTCATAATGACCATTGTAATATAGAGAGATTGATAAATGAAGGACAATCGCGAAATTCACTCAGCAATCCGAATGCCCGGTCAGGGCACAGGCGACAACTGGCAGCGTACCAGTCGGGGGCCGATGATGTTCAAGAAGGGCTCGCTGATTACCGACCCAGACGAGTTGCAGGCACTGGCTGACAAGAAGCAGGTGAACCTGCAAGCCCTCTACGACCGTGGATGCATCACCGGCGACTGGAAGGGTGTGAAGAAAGCTAAAGGCTAGTACCCCATTGGAGGAGAAGTTATGCCTTGGTTCAAACGGCTCAGTAATGACGTAGTCAGGTCGAACGCCCTGCTCAGCTTTGGCGTAGACGCTACCGGCAAGCAGGTCGTGATTGGCTCAACTAGCCAACTGACCCGCGACGTCAACTTCAACAACGGCTCGTCGTCCAACTACGGCATTGGCTCAGTAGCCTTTGACGCAGCACTGGGCACGATCCACGTGGTTGACACCGATGGTCTGTGGCAGTCACCGACGATGAGCGCGGCTTCAGCCAGTGCGTCGCCGTCACACTCCGGCTCGCCAAGTGGATCGAGGTCGCCTTCGCACTCCGGCAGTCCGAGTGGTTCAGCGTCACCGTCCGGCTCAGCCAGTCCGAGCCACAGCGCATCACCGAGTACCTGATGAATGCCCAGCCCAACGCCGACAAACGAGGACATCAACTTCGTCCGCGAAGTGGCTGGCGAGCTGGACAACGACTTTGTTAGCTCTTTGATAGATGAACTGAACGACGACCAGTGGGGTCGAGCGCTGGAGTTAGTCGACTTCTGGAACGAGACTGACCCGGGCGACCTGGTCGGGCTCAAAGGGGGGCGCGATGGCGTGCAGTTAGTAGCGCAGGAAGGGCTCGATGATATTCGCAAACGGATGCGGCTACTGCTCGGCCTGCCGGAGTTGCGCGACGGCTCGATCACTGGTGGCCCAGCCAGTTTGGGGGTGGCTACAGCATGGCGCTGGTAGGACGACGGATAGCCAGAGCGCAAGCCAAAGCGCACAAGGTGCTCAGGCGGATTTACATGGCTGACACCTGTTTGAAGCTCTTTGAAGGCGATCAGCAGGCGTTAGGTGCAGCCACGGCGACCTATACAACCGACTGGTACTTAGACAAGCGCGAGTACAATGAGATGACCACGGCAGGAGTCAAGCAGTTCAAGCGGCTGGTGGTAGACGACTTGGACGGCTGTCGACGGGAGCTACTACGGCGCGCAACAGTCGTGCAGGTTGGCGACGCGCTTTACAAGTTCGGCAGGAAGGATTCACTGATCGGCAGCGTGCCAAGTTACGAATTCAAGGTGTACCCGACGGGGCAACGAGTATGAGTGAACTAGTCCAACTACAACTGGGTAAGGTATTCACCGACTTCCGTGAGCGAGTGGAGCGACTACGTGATTCGATACTCAAAGGAGCCCAGCCAATCATCCGGCGCGAATGGCCTATCAGCCTCCGCACCGGCTCAACCCGCTGGTTTCGCACTGGCGCGACGCTACAGTCGGCAGTTGACAGTTTTGGTCAGACAGGTGATGTCAAGTGGTATCGCTTTGGCCCAACGACCTTCTACGCACCCTTTGGTGAATACGGCACAGGCCAACTGGGCGCGGCAACAGGCAGGCCCGCTCCGGCAGGCTGGCGCTATGGAGCAAAGCGCGGGATGCGCGCACGCAGGTTCACGCGGCACACGCTGGCTATAGCGAAGCCCAAGATTGAACTGAGCGCGATACGTAAGGTAAGACGATTCGCAGCTAACCTGACAGTCGACTAAACAATGTGGCAAGCGCACCGACAGCGAATGACATTAAGACGCAGCTTATCACGCTGCTGACACCGATAGTGGGCACTTCGGGAACGAAGAAGGCCAAGATCCTTGACTACTTACCACTGGCTTACCTGATCCCTGAAGGTGAAGACCCGACGGTGCTCAAGTCAGCGCTGGACATCGTCACGCTGGAAGGTGGCGGGACTGATAAGCGCGTGAACTGCCTTCTGATCAGCGAGCAGGGATTCACGCAGGGGCCGCCACAGCGGGACGCCACGCGACATGAAACACAGCCTCGTGGTAGGAACCTAGTAAGCCGGCGCTTCTACTTCGCCTATGTCTACCAACTGGGCGCGAACAGTGAGAACGTATTCAGCACGAACCTTGAACTTATGCGCACGACGATCAACGACAACCCGAAGCTGGGATTTGAGACGGTAACAGCCGGACTGGCCGGCAAGGGTGCTTACATCCTTGACCACGATGGCCTGCAGATGCCGTCGATGGTGCCGGCTCCGTTCAGCGGCATCATTTGCCACTCGGCTGAAGGGTTGCTAACCGTGCGAGTGATTGATCCACTAGGTTAATGAACACACTGATGAAAACAGCCTTGAATCCACGCGGCCCGCTTCTCAGCGAAGCTCTGCGCCACGGCATTACCCTGCGGCAGGAGTCGCATCAGGAACGGTTCTGCCAGGTTGAAGGGCGGGGGCTTTGCTCCGATGCATGGGGTGCAGCCTGTGAAGCAGTGCAGCCAGCCGTGGCCAAGTTCAACTGGACCGGTGACAGGTTTACGTTTGAGCGAGCAATGGATGCGCTGCGCGCGGTGCAGTCCAGCTACTTCGCTCCCTACTGGGAGATGCCTGCTGTTTGTCCCGGTAGCCAGCAACGGTTCATTCGGGCTGGCGGTCGGGTAATTAACCGTCGAGGCGACATGAAGCTGGATGGGCAGGAAGTAGTGGAGCTTGGCGGGGTAACCAGCGAGTGCGACAAGGTCGAGCATCTCGCCGGTATGGTCGACCACCTGTTCTATGCCCACGGCTGGTCTCGTGAGAAAGTTCTAGAAGCAGTAGAGTGGTACGAGAATCGACGAGCTAACGGCTTGCTGACTGCAGTCCCGTTACGGAGTTTTGAACATTTGCAGGTTAACTGAGGAGGTGTATCTTGTCTCTTTTTTCAGGCCAGGGACCGGTCTTTTGGGCCAACCGCGATGACGATGGCGACCCCATCGAGTACACGTGGTTCGGTAATGCGCCGGCGTTCACACTAGGGCTAGCGACAGATACACTGACGCACAAAGAGTCCTACACCGGTAATCGCACGACTGATGCACGCATCATCACCGAGTTGACAGCCACGGTGTCGATCACCACGGACGACTTCAAGGAGTCGAACCTGGAGTTGGCCACTTACGGCGAAGGCTCGGCAGTCGCAGGTTCAGCAGTGGTTGCCGAAGCCGTGCTGGCTGGTGCTCCACGCACCGGTGAGCGGTACGCGCTCAATACAACCGGCGTCGTCACCAACGCAGTCGTCAAGGACAATGGCTCAGCAGTCAATACGAGCTTCTACACGGTGGACGCCAGCGGTGTCATCGTGTTCACTGATGTGACGGGCCTGACTGGGCCAATCACCGCCGACTACACGATGGCTGCAGCAAGGCAGGTGGGCGTGTTCAAGACAAGCGCACCTGAGATTCACGTGCGACTGGACGGCCTTAACACGGCAACCTCGGTCACGCGCTCAGGCTCCAGTGACTTCGAGCGCACTATCGTGGAAATCTATAAGACACGGCTGGATCCGGCAGAGAACTTCGGGCTGATCAACGATGAGTTCGGCCAACTGGTGCTCAATGGCTCAGCGCTGACCGACACCACGAAGGCTGCGGCATCCGGCATGGGCCAGTTCGCGCGGTTCATCTACCTTGATCCGCCGGTGGCCAGCTTTGCTTCGGCAAGCGTTTCGCCATCGCTGTCACCGTCACATTCGGCGTCGCCTTCGCATTCAGCGTCGCCTTCGGTTTAACTTTGGGAGCGGTGATGTACGGCACAAAAGGGCTGGCAGGTTGCTGGCCCTTTGTGCTATACACGGCATGGAGGTGGTAGATGTCGGAACTCAAAGAGATCGTCAACGCACCGGAGATGGTGCAGGCGTTTGGCAAGACGTATGAGATCAAGCGATTCACGCTTGGCCCACTCACCCAAGCCTTCGAGTACGTTGGCCCACTGGGCTTCGTACTCAAACGGCTGATGGCTCTGCCCAAGGGCGACGATGGCAAGCCGCTACTCACTGGCGACGACGCGATGGACGTAGCAATCACCGCCATCAGCATCAGTGGGCCGTCAGTCATGGGGTTGATCAGCGTGGCCACCAAAGAGCCGGTGCAATGGCTTGACGAACAGGAGCCACTCGACGGGCTGGCAATCTTCGCTAAGGTGGTTGAAAAGAACCTCGATTTTTTTACTCCGCAGTACATCGAGAAGTTCAAGGTCATGTTCGGCGGGTTGATGGATCGAATCCCGACGCTTGGTGGGGAGCAATCGACGAGCTGATTGCCGGTGGTCATTCGTGGCCCGTCATCCGTGATGAGTACACGATGACGCACGTGAACAAGTTCCTGGCTGAGATCGGCCAGCGCAACCGGCGCAGGTTCAAGGAGACGATCATTGCCACTCGGGTGGCTGGAGCCGAGGAGAAGTCTTACACCCGCTACATGAACCACCTGAAGCAACAGGAGCGCGTGGTTGAACAACGCCGCACAGGGAGACGGATTATGACTTATGAAGAACAGTTGAAGCTCGATAGCCAGCGCCATGTGAAATTCAATGAGATGTCCGTGGAGCAGCAGGCTAAGTTCCAGGAGGAGCGCAAGTCAATGTGGGGCCAGATACCGCCGCACATTCTGGCCAAGTCGAAGAAGCTGGCTGGTCACTAACGAGTCCAAGGCCCGCTGGGAAGGTTGTGAGCGGGACAGAACATGCGCATTCTTAGGCCCGTAAGCGCATGGTGTCGGGACGAAGCCTTCCACTAACCTTATGCTAATCGATGTCAGGTGCCAGCACTGTGCCAAGCTCCTGTGCAAAGTCAGCAAGGACTTCTACGGTGTCGTGCAGATTAAGTGCCAGCATCAGGGCTGTAAGCGCGTGAATACAGTCAGCCTCGCAACAATCTTGAAGCAGATGTCTGACAAACCTGTTATACTCCAGCCTGCTACCCGAGCGTCAGCGCAATAAGCCCGAACGCCATAGTGTTCTGCTATGGCCGACGATACCACTCGCTTAATCATTTCTGTTGAGGCGGTTCTCAAGAACCTGGATCGCACTCTGGCCGGACTATCGAAAGTCGAGGCCCAGCTCAAGCGTATCTCGACTATCAAGGTTGGCGGCCAGAACGCTGCCGTCGGGCTCGATAAGGCCGCGCTTGCCGCTCAGCGTCTACAGAACCAGCAACAGAAGCTGGCCATCCAGTCACAGAACCTCGCCACTGCTCAATTGCGGGCCGATCTGGCAACCCAGCGTGTCATTGTAGGTCAGCAACGACTGGCAGCAGCGCAGGAACGGGTATCTCGCTCCATCGGTCAGCAGGCCGACGCCCACGTGCGCGCCTTCAGGGCTATCCAGAAGGGTGTGGACAGCGCCGATGCCCACGTGCGCTTCTTCCGTGAGACTGAGCGATCCCTGAAATCAGCACCTCAGCTTGATGCTCACGTGCGGGCTTTCCGTGCACTTGAGGAGGGAGCGCAACGCTCACGACTGGAGACGATAGCGCTGGGTAATTCGCTTCGCTCTATCGGCCAAGGTCTGGCCTCATTGGGTGCAGTGCTCACTACTACGCTCACCCTGCCTATTGTCGCATTGGGTAACGCGTCGGTGACGGCGGCAGTGCAGATTGACTCGCTAAAGCGGGGGCTGACGGCCATTGTCGGCTCCAGTACTGAAGCAGGCAAGCAACTGGGACGGCTGACACAACTGGCCAAGCTCCCCGGCATCGGCTTTGAGGAAGCGATCCAGGGTAGCATTCGCCTGCAAGCCGTTGGGTTCAGCGCACTGGAGGCTGAGCGAGCGCTCAGGCAGTTCAGCAACGCGGTGGCCCTGACCGGTGGCGGGCGGGACGAGTTAGCGCGCATCACGGTACAGCTTGGTCAACTGGCCGCCAAGGGTAAGGTGCTCAGCCAGGATCTCAGGCCGATCATCGAAGCCGCCCCAGCCGTTGGGCGAGCGCTCAAGGAAGCATTCGGCACGGTCAATGCCGACGACATTGCCCAGCTTACTGGCTCCAGTAAAGAGTTCCTCGACACACTGGTTACACAGTTGGAGAAACTGCCCCGTGCTGCAGGCGGGGCGAAGAACAGTTTTGAGAACTTCCGTGACACCGTGTTCAGGGCAGCGGCGGCTGTCGGTGAAGCACTCCTGCCTGCCTTAGTTCAACTGGCCGAGATAGCCGGCCCAATCATCACGCTTATCGCTGAAGGATTTGCCAAGCTACCTGCGCCACTGCAGGCCGCAGTCGTAGCCGTCGGTGCGTTCTTAGCCATCATCGGACCGCTGTCCATCATCCTCGGCACGCTGGTGCTGGGCGTAGGCCGGTTGGTGGTTGCTGTCGCCCAGTTCAATGCTCAGTTGCCTGCGACTACGGCGGGGTTGTTCGGGATGGCGACTGGGGCCGAAGCCGCCACGGGGGCTATGACTACGCTGCGGGCTGCGGTGATTGGCACGGGTGCGGCCTTCGTTGGCATGGCTGCCCAACTGGCCATCGTCATCGCCGCCGTGGCGCTGTACCAGAAGATCAGCGAAGCCACCAAGGATGTCAGCGACGAGCAGGTGCAAGCGACTAAGGAGCAGGTTGATGCATTGAAGGATCAGCTGACCTTCATCACCGGACTGACAGGCGGGGTAGCGCGCACTGCCGACGAGCAGCAGCGGTTGATGGACATTTACCGTGGGCTGAACGCTGAAGCACAGGAACGAATCGGAGGGATTAAGGACGAGACTGTCGATACGGCTAAGTTGTCTGCCGAGATTGAGCGACTACTACAACTATCCCTACGCCGACGTGAGCAGGAAATAGCTCAGATCGTTGGCAATCTGGCTGATACCCAAGCGTTAGTTAAAGCCCGTGAAGCCGAATCCGATGCTATTGCCGAGCAGGTTGATAAAAACACCCAGCTCATCGCCGTCCAGCGCGCAAACACCGACGCTACGGATAACAGCACGCTGCGAGTACTGGAACTCAGCGCCGCCAACCAGGACCTGATTCAAGCCCAGAACTCACTGGCCGAGGAGAACGAAGCGTCACGCAAGACGGCTGAACGATACGCAGCCCAACTGCGGGCGCTGGGCGTGACCTCGGTGGACCAGATTCGCCAGTTCCTGCTGCTGCGACAAGCGATGGGCCTGTTCCACGGCGACGTAGAGGAAGCTGTCAAAACCCTCGACCGCTACATTAACGTGACAAAGGAAGCGACGGCTGCTACCGACGCGTTCCAGAAGGCGTTGACTCAGCAGTCGAAGGAGTTGCTGGCAGCAGGCACGGCGGCTGATGAACTGCAGAAGAAACGGCGGGCACTGATCTCGGCGGCGGGCGATCTGGCGCGCGAAGCAGCCAAGGACTTCCAGGGTGCGCTCAAGTTTATGAACGCGTTCATCGCGGCCCAGCCGGAGCTGAAGGCTGCCATTGAACGTGAAGCGCAGGTGCAGGGGACGTCGATAGCTGAGGTGATCGATAAGGCACTGGGCGGTGGTGGTAAGCGAGAGTCGGCGCTACGTAATGCTCAGGTGGCACTAGCCAAGCAACTGGAAGATGTTGCCAAGGCCGCAGCGGACAAGGAAGTCTCTATCGCTGAGCAGAAGAACGCTGAACTACTAAACGAGAACGAGACAGCGTTTAAGCAGCAACTGCGCTCGTATCAACAATACCTGCGCACACGGGCTGAACTAACAGTCGACAACCTCGACAAGGAAATACTGGTGCAGGCGCAGGCGGCGGCAGCGGCACGTAAGACGGGAGCCGATCTCCTTAAACGTGCTGGGCAGGCGACCTCTGAAGCTGAGCGCACCAGACGTCGCACACAGGCTGCTGAAGCCGAAGAACGGGCTATTAAGGCCGAGACCAAGCTGGCCGACCTTGAGACTAAGCGTAGTGGCGTTACAGCCGCCCTGCAACAGGTGCTGGCCGAGACCTCGATACAGCAGGAACGCGACGTTCGGCAACTGGAAATCGATTACGCCAACCTGCAGGGGCGCATCGAGAGCGCGTTCAGGGGCGAGACGCTGGAGCGGTTCAGGGAGTCGTTGCAGGAATTGAGCCGTGAGCAGGCGTTTCTTGGCGAGCAGTTGAAGCGGCTGGATCTGACGACCGAGGAAAAGGAGGTCATCAAGCTCAAGCAGGAGCAGAACCAGAAGCAGATCGAGCTGATTCGCAACATCGTCCGCACCAGTGACGCGCTGGCTACGCTCAGGGGTAGCGAGCAGGCGATTGCCGACGCTAAGCAGCGGCAGACCGAGCTTGAACAGCGACTGGACTTTCTTGTCAGATTCCGTGGGCTGGCTGAGGAAGAGGCGATTCGTCGACGGCTGGAAGGTGAGGCGCTGGTACAACAGGCCATTGACCAGCAGCGGGCCAAGTTGGAAGCGCTGGCTGCGGGGATGAAGGCGGCGGGGTTGGCGATCCCGAAAGCACTGGCTGACGCGATCAGCGAGCTGAAAGTCGAAGCACTGGGACTGGGCGAGTTGGACTTCGTCGAGCAGTTCCGGCTGGCGCAGAAGGAGTTCGACAAGCTCAACGACGAGCGCATCCGCAAGATTCAGGAAGTCGAGCGGGCAGTCGCGCATCGTGACATCAGCGAGCTACAGGGCCGGATAGCGATTCGCGCGGCTAACGGCGAGTACATCGGAGCGCTGGAGAAGCAACTGGAGGTGCTGCAGCAGATTGCCGCGGCTTCAGGTGACATCGGGTTGCAGAAGCAGGCTGCTGATGCTGCGACGACGGCAGCCGAGGTGCGCAACGCCGCCACTGAAGTTGCTGACCTGAACACTGAGATCAAGTCGATCTCCATTGACGCCCTGCGCGACTCGTTCGGCAACTTCCTGAACAGCCTGCGCCACGGGGCTGATGCTGCTAAGGACGCGCTGAACAACATGCTCGACTCGGTGCTCAGTCGGGTGAACGAGGCTATTGCGAACCGGCTGTTTGACAAGTTCCTCGGGCCGCTGCTGGGCGGGTTCGATGTTGCCGTGTCGGGTAGCGGTGACGTGCTGGCAGGGGCAGCTGGTGGAGGTGTCAGCGGTGGTGCAGCGCAGGCTGGGGCTGCGGCAGCCAGTGCGGCGTTGACCACGGGTGGGACCACGGCTGGCACGGCGATGGCCACTGGTGGAGTGGCGGCAGGCACAGCGATCACTACCGCGGCAGCCGCGTTTGCTACAGCTGTACTGGCAGCAGGGGCGGCGTTTGCGGCAGCAGTGGCAGCCAGCGCGGGGGC
>Ga0105249_10002655_pt1 | contig 15466 bp, 11 predicted proteins | sample KBSS44metaG_FD_81522 | JGI IMG/M metagenome (GOLD analysis project Ga0105249, IMG submission 81522) | Switchgrass rhizosphere microbial communities from Kellogg Biological Station, Michigan, USA - KBS S4-4 metaG | ecosystem: Host-associated > Plants > Roots > Rhizosphere > Soil | place...
CTAGCTGTGAAGTGGTGTATGATGGCACGCTTTTTATTCCGCCTTTTTTCCCGCAATCTAATTACCTGATAGCTGTTGAAAAAACTAATTACACATTGATCGCTCCGGCATCCTTAACAGTGATTTATAAAAAGGTAAACTATGATAAGGAACCGTTGATAACAGATGATAAAAATAATAAAGTGTACCAGTGGCATGCAGAACAATTGCCGGCCCTGCAACGTGAGTCATTTGGTCCTTCATTTAGCCGGGCCGTACCCAATGTACGGATTGCATTATCCGAATTTGAATTCGAGGGCTATAAGGGCACTAATAATTCATGGAAAGAATTTGGAAAATTTGTTTATGAGCTAAAGAAAAACCGCGATGAATTACCCGAGACGGTAAAGCAAAAAGTGCATGAACTGGCCGACAAGTTAAGTTCAACTGAAGAAAAGATTAAAAAGCTATATGAGTATTTGCAAAACAACACAAGATATATCAGCATTCAGCTCGGAATAGGAGGCCTGCAGCCTTTTGATGCAAAGTATGTAGCTAATAACAGGTATGGCGATTGCAAAGCTCTTTCAAATTATATGTACGCCCTGTTAAAAGAAGCCGGTATACCTTCTCTCTATACAATTATTAGCGCAGGCGATGATGAAGATGATATTTTTACGGACTTTACCACGAGCCAGTTTAACCACGCCCTATTATGCGTACCGAATGGGAGAGACAGTATATGGCTCGAATGTACCGATCAATATAAGTCAGCAGGATATATGGGGGATTTTACCGGGAACAGACATGCCCTGCTTATAACACCGGAAGGCGGGGTTTTAGTTACTACTCCCTATTACACCATGAATGATAACCTGCAGGTGCGGAAGGCAAAAGCTGTGCTTGCTGAAGACGGCACATTGAGTATTACCGCAGGTTCAGAGTATTGCGGCATGCAGCAGGATGATCTGCACTGGTATATTAATCACACCGCAAAAGATAAATGGAAGGAAAATTTGCAGAGCAGTTTTGATTTTTCTACCTACAGCATCAATTCATTTGATTATAAGGAGCAGAAGGGAAAACTGCCCTGTATGAATGAAACGCTTGATATTACTGTATCCAACTATGCAACCATTACAGGTAAACGATTATTCATTGTTCCGAATATAATGAACAGAACGAATCGCCGTTTGTCTGCCGACTCAACAAGAAAATTCGACCTGGATCTGGGTTTTGCCTATAAAGACATTGATAGCGTCGAAATACAATTGCCTGCCGGTTTTACACAGGAATCTATCCCGCAGGATGCAACGATCAGCAGCAAATTTGCAGTGTACAGATCATCAGCTACAATAAAAGAAGGCAGACTTTATTATAATCGCCGGATGGAATATAAAGGCGGTTTTTATCCGGCTTCTGATTATCCCGAATTAGTTAAGTTTTACGAGGCGGTATATAAAGCAGACCGGAATCGAATAGTATTGATAAAAAAAGAAGATGCTTTAAAACCGTTCTGATCTCACTTATCGTCCAAATGCAAGCGGTGAAATACCCGGTGGATAGCGGGTGCTAATATCAACCCGATATTGGTAATAAATACGACACCGCTAAAGATCGCATAAAGAGAATTAAACCATTTTCCGGCGTCAGATCGCATTTCAATCACGGGTCCCATACCACTCAGGATCATCGATGATTGATGAAATGCATCGAGCCAGCCACTGTTTTCAGCATAATGGTAGCCAAGCATTCCAATTACTAATGAGATTGAAATGATCACTAATGCTATAAGGATATTTGAAAATATCCGCCTGTAAAAAACGGCTGGCTTTGCTAATGGTTGTTTACGATGTTCATACATATATTTACAAATTAGAAAGAGATCATTTTTTTGAAAAAACCGGTCTTATTTCTGTTATTAAAGATATTATGGTTTCCTTTGTCTAAACCGGGAAGCTGATCCCGAAAGATATAAAATATGCTATTACTTGGAATTGACCTGGGCACGTCTTCGATAAAAGTATCAGTTGTTGATTCTTTAAGTCAACAATGTACTGCATCCACACAATATCCGGAGACAGAAATACCGATCATCTCAAAAGAAACCGGTTGGGCAGAGCAATCGCCGGATGAATGGTGGAAGAATGTACAGGAAGCCATCTTAAAGTTGAATGCGCTGGATAAATACGATCCAAAAGAGATCGGCGCCATTGGTATAGCCTACCAAATGCATGGATTGGTTTGTGTGGATAAGGATAAAAATGTTTTGCGCAATTCAATTATCTGGTGTGATAGTCGTGCGGTAAAACTCGGCGACAGGGCGTTTAAAAAAATTGGATATGATAAATCCTTATCACGATTGCTTAATTCTCCCGGCAACTTTACTGCGTCAAAACTTGCATGGGTAAAAGAAAATGAAAAGGATATTTATGAAAAGATAGATAAAATAATGCTGCCCGGCGATTTTATTGCCATGCAGCTGACGGGAGATGTTACCACCAGCATCGCTGCTTTAAGTGAGGGGATATTCTGGGATTTTAAGAAGAACAAGCTGAGTAAGGATGTATTTGATTATTTTGATTTTGATAAAAAAATTATTCCTGATATCCAACCCGTATTTGCATCCCATGGCTTGCTGAGAAAAAAAGTGGCGTCAAACCTGGGATTGCGGGAAGGCATACCCGTTTCTTATAAAGCAGGCGACCAGCCCAACAATGCTCTTTCATTGAATGTACTTGAACCCGGTGAAGTTGCTGCTACTGCAGGTACCAGCGGTGTGATCTATGGAGTAAGTGATAAACTGGATTATGACAAACAATCACGTATTAACAGTTTTGCTCATGTGAATTATACAGAAGAAAACCCAAGGATTGGTATATTGCTTTGTATCAATGCTGCCGGCATCACCAATCGCTGGCTTAAAAACAATTTTGCACAGGATGAGGGTTATGTTAAGCTCAATGATCTTGCATCAAAGATCGAAGCAGGCAGTGATGGTGTGTTTGTTATTCCGTTTGCCAATGGAGCAGAAAGAATGCTGGGTAACCGGATTATCGGCGCCCATGTTTTAAATCTTGATTGGAATAAACATACCACAGCACATGTGTACAGGGCCGGGCAGGAAGCGATTGCTTTTGCTTTCCGGTATGGTTTTGATATTATGAAGAAGAACGGCATCAAACCATCTGTAATTCGTGCGGGCAAAACAAATATGTTTTTAAGCAGTGTATTTAAAAAAGCATTTGCGAATGTGACCGCTGTTCCGCTGGAGCTTTATAATTGCGATGGCAGTGTAGGCGCTGCACTGGGAGCAGGAATTGGAGCAGGCGTTTACAAAACTCCTGCAGAGGCATTTACAAAATTGGAAATAGCTGAACGGGTTGAACCCTTGCAGGAAAGCATTTACAATGATGGATACCAGAAATGGAAAGCTCATCTTCAAAGTATCGCCAGGATGCAGGAAGACCTGGAAGCATAGCAAGTTTAATTATTGCAATTATTTTTGAATTGCTCATCCACGATCTTCTTTATTTCCAAATGAGCATCGGCTCGTTCTTCTCCTAATAGATTTTTTACAAAAACAAGATAGGCATAACCTCTGCAGAAATCGACCATTGGCCAGGTGCCAAATAAGCCGGGACTTGCTACAGTTAAAGCTTTTCCGTCTTTTTCTTCGACCACCCAACTACCTACAGCATAATTAAAACCTTGCGCAGCTTTTGGAGCATATTTTATTTGCTCAGTTTTTGTTTGAATCTCAAGCATGACACTGACGGATTCTTCACTAATGATCTGCTTACCTTTATAATTTCCTTTATTTAACAACATTGTCAAAAACCTCATATAATCATCTGCTGTTGATCGTGCACCACCACTTGGATTGACAGGCCCCATATTTTGATCCGTAAAAGTTGTATTGCGCATGCCAAGCGGCGTCAACAGTTTCAGCTTGATCAGCTGATCAAACTTTTTCTTTGTTACCACTTCTGCAATACGACCGGCTATATTCAAACCAAAACCGCTATAGCGAAATATCGTTCCGGGTTTTCCTTCAATTTCTTTAGAAGCAATTGCATTCACTTCTTCTTCGAGTGATTCGAATTTCTTGCGCTGCAAAATATTCCGGATCGTGCCGCCCTCTTCTTTTATACCCGTCATATGAGAAAGACATTGCCGGATGGTAATATAGTTCTTAAAATACTTGCCAAACTCTGGAATATAATTCACCACATAATCGTCCAGCGACAGCTTTCCCTCATCAACTAATATCATGATCAGGGCAGCAGTAAACCATTTGCTGGCACTGGCAATAGGCGCCTGTGTTTTGCTTTTAAAGTCACCCATTTCTTTCTTATAAACGATCGTATCCTTATTGGCGACCATCATTACCAAATCTTTGCCCAATAATTGCTGCTTCTGTTGAAGAATGTTATCGAGGTCACTCCATTTAGATTGACTTTGGATTGGCTGAAAGATTAGCAGAAGGCCAAATAGAAGGCTGCTTTTCAGGCAGATAAGTATTGTTTTTTGTGACATTGTTACTGAAATAGGGGTTTAGGATTGGGATTTGAGATAATAGTTTAAAATTAAAATAATAACCGGGTTTCGAAACAGTAAAACGAAAAAAATCCGTTAACTCTGCGCCTTCAAAATCCGGTGCTAAATCGAATATTATGAACCTCGGAAATTTTACCATAAAAGCAGCAGAAGCTATGCAATCAGCACAGCAACTGGCCTTTAATGCCCAAAGTCCGAATATCGAGACCGAGCACATTTTAAAAGGATTGCTTGAACAACAGGATTCACCGGTTGAATATTTGTTAAAGAAGAACAATGTTACGGTAAATGTTGTAGAAAATAAACTCGATGAATTGATCGCCAAATTGCCGAAGACATCTGCAGATGCTGCACAACAGATCAGTCGTGAATCGAACAATGTCGTATTACGTGCAGGGGCTGTATTAAAACAATTCAATGATGAATTTATTACCCCGGAACATTTATTGCTTGCGATTATGCAGGGAAATGATAGTACATCCCGGTTGTTGAAAAATGCTGGTCTTACTGAAAAAGGTTTGATCACCGCGATCAGGGATCTTAGGAAAGGAGAAACTGTAACGTCACAAACGCAAAATCATGAGTTCAATGCGCTAAATAAATATGCAAAGAATCTGAACGAGATGGCTCGTAATGGTAAACTTGATCCTGTGATCGGTCGTGATGAAGAAATAAGAAGAACCCTGCATATTTTAAGTCGTCGTTCAAAAAATAATCCACTCCTGGTGGGAGAACCGGGTGTTGGTAAAACGGCGATTGCTGAAGGCCTGGCAATGAGGGTTGTAAACGGTGATGTACCTGAGAACCTGAAATCAAAAATAATTTTTGCACTGGATATGGGTATGTTGATCGCTGGTGCGAAATATAAAGGTGAGTTTGAGGAAAGATTGAAAGCGGTTATTAAAGAGGTGAGCAGCAGTGAGGGTGAAATTATTTTATTTATTGATGAGATACATACATTAGTAGGAGCGGGTGGCGGTGAAGGAGCTATGGATGCAGCAAATATTTTAAAACCAGCGTTGGCAAGAGGTGAATTGCGTGCAATTGGGGCAACCACGTTGAATGAATATCAAAAATATTTTGAAAAGGATAAAGCATTGGAGCGTCGCTTCCAAAAAGTAATGATCGATGAACCCAGTGTTGAAGATGCGATTTCTATCTTACGGGGTTTGAAAGATCGTTATGAAACGCACCATCATGTAAGGATCAAGGATGAAGCAATAATCGCTGCTGTTGAATTATCGCATCGGTATATCACCGATCGTTTTTTACCTGACAAGGCAATTGACCTGATCGATGAAAGTGCAGCTAAACTTCGGCTGGAAATGAATTCTATGCCGGAGGAATTAGATAAGCTGGAAAGACAAATCCGTCAGTTAGAGATCGAACGTGAAGCAATTAAGAGAGAAGATGACGACTATAAGTTGAAACAATTGAATACGGAGATAGCTAATCTTTCAGTAGAAAGAGACACTTTAAAGGCAAAATGGAAAGAGGAAAAAGAATTGGTGGAAAAAGTTCAAAATGCCAAAGCAGAGATCGAGAACTTAAAGCTGAAGGCTGAGCAGGCAGAAAGAAATGGTGAATATGGATTGGTAGCGGAGATCAGGTATGGCAAAATAAAAGAGCAGGAAAAATTAATTGAAACCTTAAGTCAGCAATTAAACAACACGAATGAGAAGCGATTGCTTAAAGAAGAGGTGGATGCAGAAGATATTGCGGAAAATGTGGCAAAGGCGACCGGTATTCCTGTAAGTAAAATGTTGCAGAGCGATAAAGAAAAATTATTGCACCTGGAAGCGCATTTACACGAACGTGTTGTGGGACAAGATGAGGCCATTACTGCGGTAGCGGATGCTGTGCGTCGGAGCAGGGCTGGGTTACACGATCCTAAAAAACCAATTGGTTCTTTTATATTTCTCGGGACAACAGGCGTAGGTAAAACTGAGCTTGCAAAAGCGCTGGCTGAATATTTATTTGATGACGAAAGCATGATGACCCGGATCGATATGAGTGAATACCAGGAAAAGCACACTGTGTCACGGCTGGTCGGTGCGCCTCCTGGTTATGTGGGTTACGATGAAGGCGGGCAACTCACCGAAGCTGTTCGTAGAAAGCCATATAGTGTAGTATTGCTTGATGAAATAGAAAAAGCACACCCGGATGTGTGGAATGTACTATTGCAAGTGTTAGATGACGGAAGGCTGACAGATAATAAAGGTCGTATCGTTAATTTTCGCAACACGATCATCATTATGACCAGCAACATGGGCAGTCACCTGATCCAGGAGAATTTTGATAACATCAACGAAAAAAACAAAGATGAAGTGGTGGACCGCACAAAAATAGAGGTAATGAATTTATTAAGACAGACGATCCGTCCTGAGTTTTTAAACCGTGTGGATGAGATCATTATGTTCCAGCCGTTGATGAAATCTGAAATCAGGGGTATTGTGCGTATCCAATTGAATAAATTAACAGAGTTATTAAATCAATCTGGTATAGAATTGCAGTTCAGCGATTATGCACTTGAATTCCTGGCCGACCAGGGATTTGATCCGCAATTCGGCGCAAGACCTTTGAAGCGGTTGATTCAAAAGGAAATTGTAAATACATTGAGTAAAAAGATATTGGCCGGTGAAATTGATAAATCAAAGCCGGTATTGGTGGATGTATTTGATAACATGGTTGTGTTTAGAAATGAGGATCCTTTGAAAACAAATGGACGAGCAAAAGAAAAAAAGTCAACGATAAAATAATCTTCCCGATACATCGGGAGAAAAAAGGAGAAAATTTATGGCATTCAAGAAAGAAGAAGTAATAATCATTAAACCACGCGAAGTTTTTGTGGGTGATGAAGATGCACCCGTAACACTGATGGAATTTGGCGAATATGAGAATGAGGATTGCGCCAAAGCTAATGCAGTTGTAAAGCAATTGCTGGAAAAGTATGAAGGAAAGATAAGGTTCAATTTCCGCCATTTTCCGCTTACGCGGATTCATCAGCGCAGCCTGAAAGCAAGCGAATCGGCTGTGGCCGCTGCCCAGTCGGGTAAGTTTTGGGAAATGCATAATATATTATTTGAGAACCGTCGCAGTCTTGGTACTGTAAGCCTGAAGCTGCATAGCAAAGAAGCCGGTATCAAAGACAAGAAATTTTTGGATGACCTGGTAAATGGTACTTATGGCTGGGAAGTGCAGGATGATCTAAAGGAAGGCATTAATCGTGGCATTAAGGATCTGCCTACATTCTTTATTAATGAAGAACGTTTGGAATTAAAGCCAACATTTGAGAACCTCAGTAAAGCAATTGATGCGGCTTTGAAAAAAGCAAAAAGAAAAACACCGGAAAAGAAAAGAGCATAAAGTGAAAGCCCCGCACACTGCGGGGCTTTATCATTTAAATAAGATCATCCGATACGAAAATTGCTGATCAAAAGGAGTTTTCACCTTTTCAGGTTTTGAAATAAGAAACTGGTTTTGCTCAGCCTGTTTCCTGATCCCGTCAACCAGTCTCTCATCATCATCAAATAAAAACTCTGTGACATAAGACCGGTATCCATTCGCTGTTATATGCCCATGAATGTGTGCAGGGCAGATCACTTCGGGGATAGCCACTTGGCTTTATCGTATGCAGTTCAAATTGGCCGCTGCTGTCAGTTTTTACATAACCAAATAACCGTGGATGTCGCATGTCACCTTCAAACTGGAGCACATGCGGAGCATCACGAGCATACCATCCTTTCGAATCAGTTTGATACAAATAGACCAATGCACCTGAGATAGGTTTTTCACTTGTGTTTCTTACGATACCCAGAACCCTGATCTTTTTACCGGGTTCATCTGCCGTAATGATTTTTAGAATGCCCATGTTGCAATTTGCTTCTATTATTTTCTGGAAGGCTGTTGCGGAGTGAAGCGGCAAATACTTTTTATTGGTAAGAATTGTAGAAACAGAAGCGCCGGTTTTCAATTTGGTTTCAACTTCTTTTAACAGTGCTAATTATCATTCTGTGCTACGACATTAAAAAGAAAAGAAATACACAGAGTAGTTAATAAAATCTTTTTCATTCGCATGGGCTCAGGCATTAATGTTGCATTAAATTAGAAGTCTTCCGCATTAAGTTCCGGTGAGGAATGATGAGGGAGCAGATTAATTTATTAGTGGTAGAAATTTAAAAGCGGGTTTGTAAAATACAGGAAGAAATACTGCGTTATACAGTCATATTTGTAAAACCAATATTGTAAAAACCAGGTTTCCTTATTTTCGCAACCGAAATCTATTCCTTATGAAGCATGCCAACCCAGGAAATATAAGTTTAGCAAACAGGAAATATCTTCTTGCTACAGTTTCTGCCGTTTTATTGTGTATTGTTGTTTTGTTTTACTCAGTTTTCAGCGGTAATTCAGCAAACATGGGTTCATCCGGACATTCGGAAAATCAACTTCCCGTCACCCAGGCATCTAAAAAAGGTGACTCAAATATTAATGCCAGTGCCGATTTAAGTGCATTGTACAAGGAAAAAATGGCTCATATCATCAATGGTGATTCATCAGGCCGTTGGGTGATAAATAGTAATATCCCTGCCGAAGGATCAATACTTCCCTACAAAAGAATTGTTGCTTTCTACGGCAATTTATATTCAAGGCAAATGGGGATTCTGGGAGAGTTGCCTAAAGCTGAAATGCTGGAAAAGCTAAAGGGTGAAGTTGAGGTTTGGAGGCAGGCAGACACTTTAATGGATGTAGTACCTGCATTACATTATATAGCAGTGACAGCCCAGGGTTCGCCCGGCAAAGGCGGAAAATACAGGCTGCGGATGCCATTTGCCCAAATTGATTCAATATTGAGTATGGCAAAGCAAATTGATGCAATTGTTTTTTTAGATATACAAGTTGGTTTGAGCACACTGCAGGAAGAAATCCCGCAACTTGAAAAATATCTGAAACTTCCTAATGTGCATTTGGGCATCGATCCTGAGTTTTCTATGAAAACAGGTAAGAAGCCGGGCAGCGTTATTGGTGAATTCAATGCTGATGATATCAATTATGCCGCCGATTATCTTACAAATTTGGTAAAAGAAAATAACCTGCCGCCTAAGGTTCTGATTGTACATCGCTTTACCCAGGGAATGGTAAAACAATACAAGCAAATAAAAACAAGACCCGAGACACAAATAGTAATGGATATGGATGGATGGGGCTTTCCTGCCAAAAAAATAAATACGTATAAACAGTTTATCTATAAAGAGCCGGTAGAATATACAGGATTCAAACTGTTTTATAAGAATGATATAAAAGAAGACGGTCGCATGCTTACCCCTAAAGAATTATTACAGTTAAAACCGCAGCCTGTTTATATACAATATCAATAGCTGGCTTCAATTATGACTTGGCGATAAATTTTAATCTATTATTGTCGTCATGTGTAATCAGGATCCAGTTAAAAAATGTTTCAGGTTCAGTTTGCGGATCTTCCGCATCATTTGCAATTTCAATTGATTCAAATTCTTTAAGCGTCTTAAGATGTTTTTCCCTCTCCGTCTTCGTTAGAGTGACCAGGCTGCCCTTTTCTTCATAATAATAATGTGTGGCAATAAATTTCTTGACATGTAATCTTGTTTCCTGAGGAAGAAAATATTGCAATTTCCAGAAATCCCGGCTGCCTGATTTTTTTATAGCCTTATAAACAGTGCCCGGGCCGCCATTATAGGCAGCAATAACCAACAACCAATCATCAAATAACTTATACAGATCATTCAGATATTTGGCAGCTGCCACTGAACTTTTATAAATATATCTTCTCTCATCTGTTTTACCGGCGATCCTTAATCCCAGCAATCTCCCGGTTGTCGGCATGAATTGCCAAATACCGGCTGCGCCAACTCTCGAAGTAGCAGAGGTTTTAAGTTTGGATTCAATAACGGCTAAATATTTTAATTCAACAGGCACGCCATACTTTTGAAATATTTTTTCAATCGTTGTAAAACATGAATTGCCTTTGAATTTTATTTCATCAAGCATTTCATCATTTTTTTCAATATAGTCTTCTACAAAGCTTTTAACAGCAGATTGCAATTGTATTTCCGGAACAGCAGCCGTAAACTTTTTATTTGAAGAAGCGGCTAATGTGTCATTAAAACCGTTCCATGCAGAATTGAGACGAATAATTTTGTTGAAGCGATTATGATCAGGAGGCGCTGCTTTAGCAGCTGTTCCTGTTGTTGCCAACGTTAAAATAGGGTACAACGAAAACGCTTTCCATAGATGCTTTTTCATCCTGAATTTTTTCGTGAATTAATGCTGACTGGAACTGGATTTTCGGAAAGGTTTTTAAGGAATATTGGAGAGTCTTAATGCAATAACATGACCGGTGTCAGTTATGATTTTTCAATGCTGGTTGTTATTACATTTCTCTGTATATGAACTTATGATTGTAAAAATAGAATGCGTATTCTCTATATCCTAGTTTTAAGCCTTAGTAAAAGCATCATGACAACGCAAGGGAATGGCCCTCATTGAACTAAATTTTCCACAGAAAGAATGACAGGGAAAATGTACGATTCCTAAGTAATTCTCCGATACGCTTTAATTTTAGTTTATGATGTAGGAATCATTAAAAACAAAAAGGAATGTCATTGCTGACATTCCTTTCGGAGCATTCTGATTGTTATTTATAACTATTATTGTATTTGAGTAACAGCAATCTTTTCCACCTGGTCGACATTGCTGTTAATGGAATATACAATTGACTTTTTTGCTTTCTTACTGTAGATCTCAAAATGTAAAGGTGAATTGCTCAGTTCTTCTGCATCAAAAAGAAAACGCTTAGTAAAACTGGAAGACTTAATATTTTCCCTGTACACCTGGTTACCATATTCATCTTTAATATAGATGGTGAATTCATCATTGTTTACATCACCTGCTACACTCAATTGAAAAATCTGGTGCTTCTCCAGCTGCCCCACATAATTAAGTGATGCGGGCACATCTTTGTTGTCCATTGCCATTGCCGGTGAAGCTGCCGACAATGAAAAAACGGTAAGAAAAGCGGCTGCAATAAGCCTGTTGTTACGGAAGATCTTTTTCATAAATTAAGATTTAAGGTTAACGATTTTTGTTTTAAAAAAATTTAACGGGGCAATCGTAGAAGCAAGCAATTGATGAGGCAAACAATAAGTGCGGCAGTTAATTAACGGATCAGATGGAAGCAGGGTTGAATGTTGTTTGACGATGTAAAAATAGTTGGGGAGCTGAGAGGCAGCAAATCAAGTTTTATAATATTTATAGACATCCAAAACAGAATGGCTCCCGATAAATGGTTAGTTTTCAAACAATTCAGTTTTGATTTTTAATTGATGTCCAATAAGATCAACCCAGGGATTTTATTCTTATAAATCCATTTTTCACTGACCACCGTAAATTTTTTGAAACACTGGCTAAAAACTTTGTAGCTTTTGCAAATCTTTTTAACCAAAACAGCTTTATATGAAACGACTACCTTTTATTTGTCTCACTGTATTTATTTTATTTTTAATTACAAGATGTAATAACTCAAACAAAGAAACAGCTGAAGCTACTCCTGCTTCATCCGGATCTGCTTCTGCCGGTAACGGAGGATTTGAGAGCCAGGTAAAATGGGGCGAGCATCTCGTGAAAGTAGGTGGATGCAACGATTGCCATACTCCTAAAAAAATGGGAGCCAATGGCCCTGAGAATGACGTAAGCCTGATGCTTTCAGGACATCCGGCCCAAATGCCTCCTGCCGATTTTGATGCAAAAGAAGCAGCCAAAAAAGGCCTGATCGTTACTCAAACATTTACATCCTGGACAGGGCCATGGGGAACCACGTATGCTGCAAACCTTACTTCTGACACGACTGGTATTGGTGGATGGAAGGAAGAACAATTCATGAAATGTTTACATGAAAAAAAATGGATGGGGCTTGACAATACGAGGCCGCTTATGCCACCTATGTCAATGATGCCTGCAACCGAAATGAGTGATGATGAACTGAAAGCAATTTTTGCTTATCTCAAAACAACACCGGCCATAAAAAATGTAGCGCCACAAGCGGTGTTACTTCCACCACCTGCCGCCAATAAATAGTAATGCATTAAAAAACCCGGTATGACAATACCGGGTTTTTAATTCATATAAAAGAATAGTTATTTCGGTATAACAAGCTTAGTAAATTCCTGGCCATTGAAGATGCGGCCCAGGTTGAAATCATGTGTTTTCTTATAGTCCTTAATTCTCGCTTCAGGAACAATACGCCAAAAATTTTTAGCTTTCATTTCGTCATAATCCCTGAATTTGATGAATAAGCCAATGATAGGCTGACGTGTTTTAAACTCGATCCGTAACGGCTCCTGTTCGAGGAATTTTTTCTCAACAATATTGGTTATCTCCAGGCTGTTCATGGTAATGATTTAAGTAAAGATAATATTTTAAAGTTTTCAGCAAATTTTATATAAAATTGGTTAAGGAGGCAATATAAACATCTTTAACAAATGTTGGTAATCGGAATAAGATTTGAGTTTTAAAAAACAATGAGCCTATCTCCGAATAGTTATTCAATCACTATAATTTTGCGCCTTTAAGATAAACTGTTTTGTTAGGATGAATGAGCTGCTAAAACAATTGTCCGGGGTACTGGAAGGCGATCTGTATTTTGATACAACGATGCGCAGGCTGTATGCAACGGACGCGTCTGCATATCGGGAAATGCCTTTAGCAGTGGCCATTCCCCGATCGGTAGAGGATTTAAAAAAACTGATCGGGTTTGCCCGGCAGCACAATACCTCTTTAATTCCACGTACGGCGGGCACGTCACTGGCCGGACAGGTGGTTGGCAATGGTATTGTTGTCGATGTTTCTAAATACTTTACAAATATTATAGAGTTCAATAAAGAAGAGCGATGGGTACGGGTGCAACCGGGTGTTATCAGGGATGAACTAAATATGTTTTTAAAGCCCCATGGATTTTTCTTTGCCCCGGAAACATCCACGGCTAACCGGGCGATGATAGGAGGAATGGTCGGTAATAATAGTTGTGGTTCCAATTCCATCGTGTACAGGAGTACAAGAGAACATTTACTGGAAATAAAGGCATTGCTGAGTGATGGGACTCAGGCGGTATTCGGATCAGTTAATATAGATGAGTTTCATCAGAAGTGCGAAGGATCAACACTGGAGGCAAACATTTACAAGACGGTGCGCCGCCTCCTGGGTAATTATGAAAACCAGGTTGAGATCGTGAAGGAATTCCCTAAAAGATCAGTTGAAAGAAGAAATACAGGTTATGCTGTTGACCTGTTATTGGAAACGGCACCTTTTAAAGCAGGTGCTGAAGATTTTAATTTTTGTAAACTGATTGCCGGCTCTGAAGGCACATTAGCTTTTATTACTGAGATCAGGCTGAATGTTGTTCCATTGCCTCCAAAAGAGACAGGATTATTATGTGTACATTTTAACTCGATTGATGAATCGCTTCGTGCTAATTTGATCGCTGTAAAGTATAATATCAGCGCAAGTGAATTGATCGATCACTATATCCTTGAATGTACAAAGAACAATATCGAGCAACAGAAAAATCGGTTTTTTGTACAAGGTGACCCGGGTGCGATACTGGTTATTGAGTTTGCAAGAAATACAAGAGAGGAAATTGTTGCTGATGCAAAACGATGCGAAGAAGAAATGAGGGCCGTAGGGCTGGGATATCATTTTCCTTTAGTATTTGGCACCGATGCGAAACGGATCTGGACCTTACGAAAAGCGGGACTTGGTTTATTGGGTAATTTACCGGGTGATGAAAAGGCAGTGCCGGTAATTGAAGATACTGCAGTAGATGTGAATGACCTGCCGGCTTATATTCGTGATTTTAACCAGATATTAAAGAAGCATGATCTGTATTCTGTACACTATGCGCATGCGGGTTCCGGTGAGCTGCATTTGCGCCCGATCATTAATTTAAAGACGGAAGAAGGGAACAGGTCATTCCGGGTGATTGCAGAAGAAATAGCGGCGCTTGTAAAAAAATATAATGGGTCACTAAGCGGAGAACATGGTGACGGCAGGCTGCGTGGTGAATTTATCAGGCAGATGGTAGGAGAGAAGAACTATCAATTGCTAAAAGAAATTAAACAAACATGGGATCCGGATAATATTTTTAATCCGGGAAAGATCGTCGATACTCCATCCATGAACACGATGTTACGTTATACCCCCGGACGGCAAACTCCCGGATTTAAAACTGTATTTCGATTCTATAACCAGGATATTTTACAACATGCTGAGCAGTGCAATGGCAGTGGTGATTGCAGGAAAACACATTTAAGCGGTGGTACCATGTGTCCGTCTTATATGGCTACCCGGGATGAAAAAGATACGACGAGAGCAAGGGCCAATATTCTCCGTGAATTTTTAACGAATTCCACCAAAGTAAATCGTTTTGATCACCGGGAGATATATGAAGTAATGGATCTGTGTTTAAGTTGCAAGGGATGTAAGTCTGAATGCCCCAGCAATGTGGATGTAGCAAAACTAAAAGCTGAATTTTTGCAACATTACTATGATGCGAACGGCATTCCTTTTCGGTCAAGGCTGGTAGCGTGGTTTAGCCGGTCTGCTGCATTGGGAAGCATTTGGCCGGCTGCTTATAATTTCCTGATGACAAATAAGGTTGTCGGCAAATGGGTAAAATCAATTTCAGGTTTTGCTGTTGACAGATCAATGCCGAAGCTATATAAAATGACTTTGAGAAAATGGTTTAACAGTCGACAGTCTTCAGCCAACGGCCTGCCAGCCGGCAAGGCAGGTTCTCAGTCAAAGAAGATTTATTTCTTTTGTGATGAGTTCACAAATTATCTCGATACGGAGACTGGGATCAAGGCCATCTTATTATTGGAAAAATTAGGATATGAAG